>Ga0210057_1000413_pt1 | contig 70788 bp, 68 predicted proteins | sample CryGeyCG2114_010_2_FD_183968 | JGI IMG/M metagenome (GOLD analysis project Ga0210057, IMG submission 183968) | Groundwater microbial communities from aquifer - Crystal Geyser CG10_big_fil_rev_8/21/14_0.10 (SPAdes) (version 2) | ecosystem: Environmental > Aquatic > Deep subsurface > Groundwater ...
AGCCGAGCCGATAATCAAATCAGAACCGCTCTCCAAAGAATCGCCGATTGATGAGGCCAGAATTTCATCTGACGGCAAATTGCTTGTTTATGGAATTGAATCCAGTTATGGCGCGATAGTGCTGATGGACAGAAATACTAAACAGATCGTTTGGAAATATGAAACACGCCAAGGTAAATCGGTGCGCGCGCTGGCGCTGACTCCGAATGGAGAATTTATTGGCGCCGGTACTTTTGGCGGGGACATTTTAATTTTTAATAAAAATTCCAATAAACCGATAGAACAGATTAAAATTAATTCTTCAATCGGCGCTTTTGACATTGCTGATGACGGATCCTTTTTTGTTGTTGGTTCAGCTGATAAAAAAGTCCGCGTTTATGAAAAAGGCACCGGTAAAATTAAGGCGGAGATAACTCTTAATGAGTATGTCGGTGAGATTGACATATCCGGTAATGGAAAATTTATTGCCGCCGGAACAAGCGGGTCGGTTTACTTTTTTGAGACTCTCATTGATTTAAATAATATTCAAACTTCTGCCTGTAAAACGATTATTGAACCGCCGGAAGAAGTTGGTTTATTTGGCGGACAAAATAGCCTAAAGGGGATGGAAGATAATTTTGACAAAAAAATTGGTTTGGGATTATTTTTTTATCCTCAAGCAATCATTTTTATTGTTAGTTTTATTATATTTTTGATCAGTATAGTAGTATATTTAATAATAATATATTTAAAAAAACAGCGCTAGACCTTGACATTTCCCTGGAAATAGGTATACTACAATAGTAAGCCATTAATTAACAATTATATGGGCAAAAAAATAATTTATCTATTACTATTGTTTGTTTTGTGTTTTGGTTTTTATCCTCAATCAAGCCAGGCCATCAGCATGAACATTAATGAGCCAATGCCTAGTTTGATAACCGAACCAAATAGAGATTTATCACAACTTAAACCCGCTTTGATGAATTATGATATTAATTTTACCACTATTAACGGCGAGAAATTAATGTTGCATGTTCATGTGCCGACTGGCATAGAAAATAGCGCCAAACTTCCAACTTTTGTATGGTTTCCGGGTGGCGGTTATGTTGGTTATGTTGGCATGCCTCCTCTGACGGAAATGGCTGTAAATGAAAAAATGGTAGCTGTTAGCGTATTTTACTATATTGCTAAACCACCACAAATCAAACATGCTTATCCTGAAGCGTATATAAGCGCTCAAGAAGCGATCAAACACCTAAAAACCAACGCGGCCAAATATCATATTGATCCGGACAAAATTACAGTTGCCGGTTGGTCGGCCGGCGGGACGATCGCGGCTTTTTTGGGAGCTCACAATGGCATTGACTTTAAAACAAAAAAACCAGATCCAATGTTAGAGATAGACGGAGTTATAGCGGTTGACGCTCCATTGGATTTTTCAGTTGTTTATCAGAATGGCAATCAAGTGCTTCAACAAAAATTTTATGATAAATGGACATCTTTTTATGATGCTGTTTGGGCGTTTGTCACGGAAAATCCCAAGAACGCTTATAAAGAAACGCTGGAAGCTTCACCTGTTTATTATCTTAGCAAAGTAAATAACAAAAATAAGGTCAAATGGCTTTTGATCCATGGTAAATTAGATGATACCGTTCCTCTTAAACAGAGTAAAGATTTTTATAACGCTCTAAAAAAGTTGCCGAACAATGGCGTAAAATTGATCGTCCAGCCGACTCTCGGCCATACTTTGGCCAACTATATGGTGGCGCTCAATAATATAATTGCTTTTACCAAATCGTTTTAAATTTTATTTAGCTTCTTCTTCCTCCGGTGGCACTCCTCTTTCAATCACTTGCCAGATTTCTTTTTTGATTTCTTTGATTAGTTTGGGATTGTCGCGCAAGAATTTTTTGGCGGTTTCGCGTCCGACGCCGAGCTTGGTATCTTTGTAAGTAAAAGAATTGCCGGATTTTGAAATTGTTTTGTATAAAACACCATTGTCCAAAACATCGCCGGAAATAGAAATGCCTTCGTTATACATAATATCAAATTCACAAGTTCTAAAAGGCGGGGCGACTTTGTTTTTGACTACTTTGACTTTGACGCGGTTGCCAATGATGCGATCGCCTTGTTTGATTTGGGCGGCGCGTCTCACTTCCAGACGAACAGACGAATAAAATTTTAAAGCCATACCGCCGGTAGTAGTTTCGGGGTTGCCAAAATAAACGCCGATTTTCATGCGGGTTTGGTTGATAAAAACGACCACGGCTTTGGATTTGCTAACCACGCCGGTTAATTTGCGCAGAGCTTGGCTCATCAATCTGGCTTGCAGACCCATGTGAGAATCGCCCATTTCACCTTCTATTTCCGCCTTAGGCACTAAAGCGGCCACTGAATCAATCACTACCACATCAACCGCATTGGAGCGGACCAGTGTTTCTACTATTTCCAAAGCTTGTTCGCCCGTATCTGGCTGAGAAATGAGCATGTCATTGATGTTGATGCCGATTTTGATGGCATAGTCCGGGTCAAGAGCGTGTTCAGCATCAACAAAAGCGGCTATACCGCCCAGTTTTTGCACTTCAGCCACAATATGTTGAGCGATGGTGGTTTTACCACTGGCTTCCGGACCATAAATTTCTATGATTCGTCCGCGCGGAACGCCTTTTACTCCCAGGGCAATATCCAATGATAAACAGCCGGTGGGTACGGCCGCCACTTGCATGGTTTTGGCTTCGCCAAATTTCATAATTGAGCCTTCACCAAAACGGCTTTTGATCTGTTCGATCGCGCTTTGAGCGACTTTTAATTTTTCCTCCCTCTCATCTGTTTGCTTGACCATATTTTTTTGATTAAAATATTACGCCTCCTAATATATCTTATTTAAGGTTAAATATTATTAAGTAAAAGATAAAATTTATATAAAATCGCTAGGAGTTTTCAATTTGGCTGTTGTGAGCCATAACTTACTTGGTTGTTGGTTGGCGTAGCGACAACATGTCTGGTTAGAGTGGATGTTTTGCCATGTTTTTTGGTAGCTGATATTGTAATAGTATTGACGCCTTTTGACAAGCTGATTTCAACTTCAAATTGTCCTTTGTCATTGACTCTTATTTTTTGTCCATTTATAGTAAGCGAAATTTCAGCATCAGTTTGTCCTTGTATGGTAGCGCTTAATTGTTTGGTTACATAGCCTTCATTGGGAGTAAAAATAATCAAAGTTGGCGGACGCATGATGCCATTTATCTGCCAGCCGATATAACTAAAGAAAACAATTGATAAGGCGCCGATGGCCAGTCTTTTTGTCCACAAGATTATTGAATTTAGCGGTCTTATTTTTAACCCGCTATGCGGATGGATCGGCTGGTAGTTGTTTAAATCAGTTTGACGAATAAATTCGTCGGTTATTATTTTTTCGTCTAATTTTAGTATTTTAGCATAACGGCGGACATATGCAATACAATGAGCTTTGGCTGACGGTAATTTTTGAAATTGGTTTTTTTCAAGCGAAATAAGATGTTTTTTTGGTATGTGGCTTAGATGCGAAGCTTGAAATAATGTTAAATTATTCTTTTTACGAACTTCTTTAAAAACATCCCCCACGGATTTTATTTTTGGCAATTTTTTGGAGCAGAAAATAGTCATAAAGTTTTTTCTTCTTCTAATATTTCTACTTCATTTTCGTCATTATTTTCTTCATCTTCTTCTTTGACGGAAGAATCAAAAAAGACTGGCGCGCCACCACTATCTAAACTTTGTTCTTTGGGGGTAGTTTCTTTGGCGGTGTTGACGCGCAAATGTTCAGTAAAAACTTCGCGCGGTTTGGCGCCATCAGCCGGCCCGACGATACCGGCTTCTTCCAACTCGTCTAATATTCGGGCGGCTCGGGCATATCCGATTTTCATTCGCCTTTGCAAAAGAGAAGCGCTGGCTTTGCCTGATTCCAAGACAATTTGTTTAGCGTCTTCAAATTTGAGATCATAGTCGTCATCAGCGCCTCCAAACATATTAATAGTTCCGCTGGAATTTTCATGAATAACGCCGGTAATAGATTCATCATATTCTGGTTTGTCGCCATTGTTTCCTTTGAGGTGTTTGATTACTCGTTGTAATTCTTCTTCAGAAATAAAAGCTCCTTGCAAGCGCATGGGCTTGGACATTTCCGCGCTTAAGAAAAGCATATCGCCTCGGCCAAGCAATTTTTCCGCTCCCGGACAATCCAAAATTGTGCGCGAATCTATATGCGAAGCCACGGAAAAAGCGATTCTAGCCGGAATATTGGCTTTCATCAGGCCGGTAATTACTTCCGTGCTCGGGCGCTGGGTGGCTACGATCAAATGGATGCCAACCGCCCGCGCCATTTGGGCGAGTCTGATAATGCCAGCTTCAACTTCGCTGGCGGCCATGGCCATTAAATCAGCCAATTCATCAATCACAAATACAATATGAGGCAATGTTTCGTCAGCGCTTTGATTGTACGAATTGATATCTCTGCGTCCGGCCAAAGACAACAAATCAAAACGGCGGTTCATTTCATTGATTGTCCAGCGCAGAGCATTGACGGTTTTTTTGTGATCAGTAATAACCGGAGTCAGCAAATGCGGAATGCCATTGTACATAGTCAGTTCCACTCTTTTAGGGTCCACCATGATGAGACGTAAAGTTTCAGCGGTATTTTCATAGAGCAAACTAAGCAAAATTGTGTTAATGCAAACTGTTTTGCCCGATCCGGTGGCGCCGGCAATCAAGAGATGCGGCATTTTGGGCAGATCGCCGCACCAGACTTTGCCAGCCACATCTTTGCCCAGGGCAATGTGCATATTGTTGGAACGCGATTTCCATTCTTTGCTTTCCAATAGTTCGCGCAGGCTAACCATAGCCACTCGTTGGTTAGGCACTTCTATGCCAACCAATGACTTGCCCGGAATGGGCGCTTCTATTCTGATGGGATGAGAGGCCAAGGATAAGGCCAGATCATTGTTCAAAGCGGTGATTCTGGTCAGCTTGACTCCTTTAGCCGGTTTGAGGGCGTATTGAGCCACTGTCGGGCCGATGCGCACTTCTCCCATGGTAACATCAATGCCAAAATTAAATAAAGTTTCTTTGATGGTCTGAGCGTTTGCTTTGATATCGCCGGCCGTAGGCTTGCTTTTGGAAATATAGAGAAGATCCAGCGAAGGCAAGTCTCGGATAATTATATTTGGTTTTTTATAAAAAGTTTTTTCTTCTTCTTCATCTTCATTTTCTTCTTCTTTTTTTTCATAATCATCTTCTTCTTGATCACGTTCTTCTTGTTTTAAAAGTTTCTTTTTAAATCGGGCGGTTTCTTCTTGATCATCTTCCTTATCATTATCATTATTGGATTCGTTTTCTTGAGCGGAATCATCCACGGAGTATTGGCCTTTGATTTTGAATTTGGTTTTGTCTTGGTCAATTTTGAAAAAGCCGAATAATTTTATCATTTTTTGGCCGATCCAACCCAGAGTTGAAAACAAGCGACGGTGCAGGTCAACAATTTTGGCCAAAGAAGTGTTAAAAAGAAATATTATGGCGATTAGAGTCAGGCCGATTAATATTATCAATCCTCCCCAATAGCCGATGTATGAGGCGAATGGCCAGGCTAATAAAAATCCGATTAACCCGCCACCATATCCTTGCACAGCCATGTCCCACATGATCTCTGTCGGATTATGCAGATGAACCAAAGCATTAAAAGATAGAAAAAATAAAATGGCGCCAAGCCAGTGAGTAGGCTGATAATTATAATCCATATCTTTGATCATCAAAACAGCCACCAGCAATAAAATAATGGGAAAAGTGTATCTTACTTGTCCAAAAGCTATAGCCAATAGAGCGTCAATAAAATGTCCGGCTACGCCAGCCAGGCCAAAAAAACTCAGAGCCGCCAAAGCGCCGGCTATAAAAAGAAAAATAGCCAAAAGGCCTCGATTGATATCGGGGTTAAGATTCATTTTTTCAAAAAAGCTTAATTGTCGCCTTCGGCGTCTAGCCATAGATTGAGAGTATTATAACACGATAAAAAACAAAGTAAAAGAGGCGTAAAAAATATAATTTAAAGCAATCGCGGTAAAATTTTTAATCAAAAAACCGCCACGGTGTTGCGTTGGGACGGTTTTTATCTGGACAAAACTGCGGCAGGAAAAGCATGTTTTGACTACGTATCAAATCTGAAAACTTCCTTAGGACGATATTGCTACTGTCCGTAAGGAGGAGAGAGATTGTTTTCAAAAGATCCGATCCGGTCGAGACATCAATTCCTGCGCAGTTTTCTATAGACAAAAATATTTTTTTGTCTATCATATTTTATATAGTTATAATACTTTGTCAATAGCAAAAGTTATTAACAGTTTGAATATTAAAAATATATTTTGGAATATTATCCGAGAATTGATGCCACAAGAGGCTTAAATAAAAATTACAAATATTTTAATGGCAAAAAGTTTGACAGCGTGACCAAAAAAATAAAAGACCGGCCACAGTAGCGTGGCTTGGCATAATATATATTGAACACAAAAACCAAGTCCGGGTGAAATTGGGGGCAATTTTTAGATTTGGTAAACAGAATTCTTATTTTTTAAGTGTATATCCTGTGGATAAATAATTTATTTATTTATTTATAATTTTAATTTTTCTTTAAAATTAGCTAAAAAAGCAAAGTTTCTTGACAAAAGTCTTTTTATCTATTCATTTGACTTTTTTGTTAGTTTGATGTATTATTTAGCTGTTCCAGTTTAAAATCATTTCATAAAAGATGGTTTTGGCTGGAAATTCTTCTAAATTAAGCTAAATCACGGCTGTTCCGAGGCATTTGTTCGGCTGTGTGCAAGGCTCATAAAACATGCCAACCTTGCTTTCAATCTTCAATAAATAGTCAGTTAGAAAGATCACCATAAAAAGGTGAGATTTTTTGTTATCGGTTGAAAAACAAACAACAATTTAATAATTTTTTTAAATAAAATACAATCTCTATGTCCGCATTTTTTAAGCGTCAACCACTTAAGATTAAAGAGAGGCAATATTTTAAATCCATTCATTCGTCCATGCCCATGCCGGATTTGATTGAAGTGCAAAAGAGTTCGTATGATTGGTTTTTAAAATATGGCATTAAGGAATTATTTGACGAGGTTTCTCCGATGACGGATTTTACCGGACGCGATTTGGAAGTTTATTTGGAAGACTATTATTTGGATGATTCCAAATTTGATGAAGTTACTTGTCGCGAGCGCAATTTGACTTTTGACGCTCCTTTGCGCGTCACCGCCAGATTGGTAAACAAAAAGACCAAAAAAACAAAATCGCAAGAAATTTATTTGGGTGATATTCCTCTAATGACGCAAAGAGGCACTTTTATCGTTAATGGCATTGAACGCGTGGTGGTTTCTCAATTGATTCGCAGCGCCGGCGCTTTTTTTACAGCGGAAACAGTTCGCGGGCGCCGTTATTATGGCGCCAAAATCATCCCTAATCGCGGGGCTTGGATAGAGATTGAAACTGATTTGAATAATGTTATTTGGATAAAAGTTGACCGCAAGAGAAAAGTGGCCGCCACTTCATTGTTGCGCGCTTTTGGCTATGAGAATAATGATGAATTGGTTAAATTATTTGCTGACGTCAACAATCATCCGAGCATAGATTATTTGGAAGCCACCATTAAAAAAGACACCGCTGTCAACGCTGATGAAGGTTTGATTGAAGTTTACAAGAGAATTAGGCCCGGCGATTTGGCCACGGCGGACAATGCCAAGGGTTTGATTCACGCTATGTTTTTTAATTTTGATCGCTATGATTTGGGCAAGGTAGGCGTTTATAAATTTAACACTAAATTTGATTTGGGCTACAGCCAAGCTGATTTTGACGACAAAGCCAAGCGCGTTTTATCTCCGGAAAAATTGTTGTCAGTAATAAAAGAAGTCGTCCGATTAAATGTTTCACAAGAAGATCCGGATGATATTGATCATTTGGGCAATCGTCGCATTAGAGCCGTGGGTGAGTTGGCGCAAAATCGTTTTCGCGTTGGTTTGGCTCGCATGGAACGGATTGTTAAAGATCGCATGAGCACGCAAGAAGTAGATCAGCTCAATCCAAACAAACTCATTAATGCTCGTCCCGTAATCAGCGCCATACGCGAGTTTTTTATGAGCTCTCAATTATCTCAATTCATGGATCAAACCAATCCTTTGTCTGAATTGGAACATAAGCGCCGGGTCAGCGCTCTTGGTCCGGGCGGGTTATCTCGTGATCGCGCCGGGTTTGAAGTTCGCGACGTGCATACCACTCATTATGGCCGTATTTGTCCGATTGCCACTCCGGAAGGACCAAATATCGGTTTGGTTAATCATTTAGCCAGTCATGCCAAAGTCAATGAATATGGTTTTATTGAAACTCCTTATCGCAAAGTTTTGAAAATGGTTGATAACAAACCGCAATTTACTGAAGGCGAAATTTTATTGGAAGATGTCGGCAAATTTAAAGCCGGTTCATTGATTGACGCTGTCACAGCGGTCGCGTTGGCTAAGGAAAAAATGGAGAAAATAAAAATAAGATCCAGGGTGACTAATGAAATTGTTTATTTAAATGCTTTTAAAGAAGAAAAAGCCGTTACCGCTTCAGCCACTATTAAAATTGACGATAAAGGATATTTTGTTGATGAAATGGTGCCGGCTCGTGTTTTTGGTCAGCCGGGAACGGTTAATGTCAAACAAATTGATTATTTGGATGTAGCTTCAAATCAAATTGTCAGCGTGGCCACTTCTTGTATTCCGTTTTTGGAGCATGATGATGCCACTCGCGCTTTGATGGGTTCAAACATGCAACGTCAATCAGTGCCTTGCATCCGTCCCGAACAGCCAATTGTCGGCACTGGCATTGAAGCCAAGGCCGCTTTGGATTGCGGTCATGTGATCACTGCCCAAGCTGATGGAGAAATAGTGGAATTGGATGGCAATCATATTGTTTTACAGGATAAAAAAGGCGAAAAATATATTTATCAATTAAATAAATTTGTTCGTTCCAATGCTTCTACTTGCATCAATCAAAAGCCGATAGTTAATTTAGGCGACAAAATTAAAGCAGGCGATATTTTGACAGATGGTCCGAGCGTCAGAGAAGGAGAATTGTCATTGGGACAAAATATGCTGGTCGCTTACATGATTTGGGATGGATATAATTATGAAGACGCTATTATTGCCAATGAGTGTGTTGTCCAAGAAGATCGCTATACTTCAATTCATATTGAAGATTATACCGTGGATGTGCGCGAGACTAAGCTTGGACCGGAAGTGGTAACCGCCGATATTCCGAATGTCAGTGAAGAAAAATTAAAAAATTTGGATAGTGAGGGTATAATTCGCATCGGCGCCGAAGCCAAATCCGGTGATATTTTGGTTGGTAAAATAACTCCTAAGGGTGAAACAGAATTAAGCGCTGAAGAAAGATTGTTGCGCGCTATCTTTGGTGAAAAAGCCAGAGATGTGCGCGACTCGTCAATGTATTTGGAACATGGCGAGCATGGACGCGTTATCGGCGTTAAAGTTTTTTCCGCGGAAAAAGGAGACAAACTGCAACCGGGCGTGGTCAAACAGATCCAAGTAAGAGTGGCGGATATGCGCAAGATTCAAGTAGGTGATAAAATGGCTGGCCGACACGGCAATAAAGGCGTTATTTCCAGAGTAGTGCCTCGTGAAGATATGCCTTTTTTGGAAGATGGCACGCCAATTGATATTATTCTTTCTCCTTTGGGCGTTATCTCTCGTATGAATTTGGGACAGTTGCTTGAAACCCATATTGGTTTGGCTGCTAACGCGCTTGGTTATCGCGTCGCTACGCCGGTTTTAAATGGGATGTCTGAAGAGCAAATCAAACAAGAATTGGTCAAAGCCGGTTATCCGGCCAGCGGTCAAGTAAAATTATATAATGGCCGCACAGGCGAACCTTTTGATCATCCGGTTACAGTTGGATATAATTATATGCTCAAATTAAATCACATGGTGGAAGACAAAATTCACCAGCGTTCAATCGGTCCGTATAGTTTGATTACTCAACAGCCATTGGGAGGCAAAGCTCAATTCGGCGGACAGCGTTTTGGTGAAATGGAAGTTTGGGCTTTGGAAGCTTATGGCGCTTCTCATATTTTGCAGGAGATGTTAACAATCAAATCAGATGATGTGCCCGGACGATCCAAAGCTTATGAATCCATTATTAAAGGTGAAGAAATCAGCCGGATAAACTTGCCCGAGTCATTTAATGTTTTGGTCAGGGAATTAAAGGGTTTGAGTTTGGATGTTGAATTGATGAAAAAAACTGATTCAGGAAATTATATTAACGTTGATGATTATATGGCTCACAAAGCCAGTGAGGCGGCCAAAAGAGCTGAATCAGAACAGGGGACAATAGAAGCAGAAGATAAAAAAATAAACGAATAATTCCAAATTATAAACAAACCTATGTCATACGAACAAAGAACAAATCAAACTGACTTTGACGCCTTGCGTCTTCGTTTGGCTTCGCCGGAGGTCATAAGAAAATGGTCTCAAGGCGAAGTGCACAAGCCGGAAACTATTAATTATCGCACCCAAAAACCGGAAAAGGGCGGTTTATTCGCGGAAGAAATTTTTGGGCCGACCAAGGATTGGGAATGTTATTGCGGAAAATATAAAAAAATCCGCTATAAAGGCATTATTTGCGATAAATGCGGAGTGGAAGTCACTCGTTCTTCAGTGCGTCGTGAACGCATGGGCCATATAGAATTGTCTTCTCCGGTCAGTCATATTTGGTTTTTGCGTTCCGTGCCTTCCAAAATAGGTTTATTGCTGGATTTGTCCGCCATGGCTTTGGAAAAAGTTATTTATTTTGCTTCTTTCATAATTTCTCGGGTGGATGAAGATGAAAGAAAAAAGACAGCCGAACTTTTAAAAGGCGAATACAAAAATAAGAAAAAACAAATTCAAAAAGAAACTGAAACCGCTTTGCAACAGTTAAACGATCAAAAAGCCAATCGCAAAGATTTGGATGAAGCGCAGAAAATCGGCGAACGCAAGGTTAAGGCCTTGGAAGAAGATTATGCCAAGGCGGAAAAGGATTTAAAAGAAATTCAACTTATGAAGATTATTTCTGAAAATAGATATCAGGAATTGTCTTTGCGTTTTGGCCATTTATTTGAAGCTTCTATTGGCGCGGATGGAGTGAGGAAATTGTTGGAGAGAATTAATTTGGAAGAAACAGTTAAAAAATTGCAAGAGGAACAAGAAATATCCAAAGGAGCCAAGCTGGAAAGAATTATCCGGCGCAAAAAAGTAATTAAAAGTTTTTTGCTTAATGACATCAGACCGGAATGGATGATCCTAAAAGCCATACCGGTAATCCCGCCTGATTTGCGCCCGATGGTGGCTTTGGATGGCGGACGATTTGCCACTTCTGATTTAAATGATCTTTATAGACGCGTTATCAACCGTAACAATCGCTTGCGTCGTTTGATTGATTTGGACGCGCCAGAGGTTATTTGTCGCAATGAAAAACGCATGTTGCAAGAAGCAGTTGACGCTTTGATTGACAATAACGCGCGCCAATCAAAAACTGTCACCGCTTCCACCGGACAAAAACGCCAGTTGCGTTCTTTGGCTGATATTTTGAAAGGCAAGCAAGGTCGTTTCCGTCAGAATTTGTTGGGCAAGCGCGTTGATTATTCCGGCCGTTCAGTGATCGTGGTCGGGCCCAGTCTGGATATTGATGAATGCGGTTTGCCCAAGAGAATGGCTTTGGAATTGTTCAAACCGTTTATCATGAGCGAAATAATCAAGCGAGAATTGGCTCATAATGTGCGGAGCGCCAGTCGTTATGTTGAAGCTGAACACGATGAAGTTTGGGATATTTTAGAAGATTTAACCAAGACTACGCGCGTTTTACTTAATCGCGCTCCAACTTTGCATCGTTTGGGCATACAGGCTTTTCATCCTCGGTTAATTGAAGGCAAAGCCATCCAACTCCATCCGTTAGTTTGTACGGCTTTTAACGCTGACTTTGATGGCGACCAAATGGCTGTTCATTTGCCGTTAACAGTTGAGGCGCGCTGGGAAGCTGATAATTTGATGGCGGCGGAAAAAAATATTCTTAAACCGGCTACCGGCAGTCCGGTAATAACTCCTAAGCAAGATATTGCTTTGGGCGTGTATTACATGACCAAATACGAAGAAGGCGAGCAAGTGGTTAATAAATATTTTGGCTCGGAAAGAGAAGCGGTGTTCGCCTACAAGACCAGACATATTAATTTGCATGAAAAAATTAAAGTTAGATTTACTGATTTAAATAAATTTGCCAAAGATGTCAAACCCATCATTGAAACTTCAGTTGGCCGTTTGTTGTTTAATCGGATTATTCCAGATAAACTGCCATACTTGAATGAAACTATTGATGTAAAAAAGTTGGCTAATATTATCAGATTGGGATTGGAGCTTTGCCAAAAAGAAGAAATTCCGCGTTTTCTTGATCAATTGAAAAATATGGGCTATCGCTATGCCACCAAATCGGGTTATTCTTTAGGCATGGATGATTTTCCTCGTATTCCGGAAAAAACCGCTCTCTTGCAAGAAGCTGATAAACAGGTAGAAGAAGTGGAAGGACAATTTCAAGAAGGCTTGTTGACCAAGTCGGAACGCACAAGCAAGATTTTGAGTCTTTGGGCTGAAACCAAAGACAAAGTTGTGGCCAAGAATCAAGAAACTTTGAGCAAGGATGGTCCGGTATTCGCCATGATTGATTCCGGCGCTCGCGGTAGTTGGGGTCAGCTGGGTCAAGTTATCGGTATGAAAGGTTTGGTGGCTTCTCCATCCGGCGAAACCATTGAATTGCCGGTTAAAGGAAATTTTAAAGAAGGATTTAGCGTGTTGGAGTTTTTTATTTCTTCTCATGGTACTCGCAAAGGTTTGTCAGATACGGCTTTGCGCACGGCTAATGCCGGATATTTGACTCGGCGTTTGGTGGACGTGGCTCAAGATGTAATAGTGATAGAAGACGATTGCGGAGATGATCAAGGTGAATTATTTACAGTCGCTCAATCCAAAGAAATGGGTCAAAAATTGTCAGAACGCGTTTGGGGCAGGTATGTTTTGGCTGATGTTCAAGCCAAGCGCAAAGTGATTGTTAAAGCCGGTGAAATTGTGGATGATAAAGCGGCCAGAGAAATTGAAGAGAATCAAGTGGAAGAAATCAGGGTGCGCTCAATCATGCAATGTCGTCTTTCCAAAGGTGTTTGTCGCAAATGTTATGGTTTTGATTTGAGCCACAATCAACCGGTGGAAATGGGCACAGCCGTGGGTATTATCGCGGCCCAATCAATCGGTGAACCGGGCACACAGCTTACCATGAGAACCTTCCATACCGGCGGTGTGGCTGGTGGCGGAGATATTACTCAAGGTTTGCCACGCGTGGATGAATTATTTGAAGCGCGCAAGCCCAAACGCATGGCTGTTTTAGCTGAAGTGGCCGGGGAGATTTCCATTGAAGAAGCTGACGGAAAAATAATCACTTCTCCGACCGGACGCAAAATATTTGAAGGCCGTCGCGGTCAGAAAATATTGCATGTTCATTTTTCCGGTTTGGATGAGATTAAATTAAAAGCTAAAAAAGGTGATGAAATATTGGTCAAAGATGGCGAACAAATCAAAAAAGGACAAGTAATGATGGTGAGAGGCAGTTCAGGCGAAGAAATAAAAGCTGACTACGGTGGTTCGGTAAAAATAGAAAAGAAAATTATTATTTTGACTTATGAAGGTCCGCATGTGCGCGATTATATCGTGCCTATGGGCTATAAGATTTTAGTCAAAGAGGGTGAACAAGTTATCAAAGGCCAGAGAATGACGGATGGCAGTATTAATCTGCATGACTTGCATGAATTGCAAGGCAGAAGCGCCGTTCAGAGATATATGTTGGAAGAAGTGCAAAATATTTATTCTTCACAAGGTCAAAAAGTGAACGATAAGCATGTAGAATTGATAATCAGACAGATGTATAGCCGTATTTATGTAGAAGATGCCGGCGACACTGAATTATTGCCGGGTGAGGTAGTGGAAAAAGGACAGTTGGACATATCCAATCATTTGGCTAAAAAAGAAGGCAATAAGCCGGCGGTGGGGCGTGAATTGTTCATGGGTATTAGCAGAGTCGCTTTGTCTACTCAAAGCTTCTTATCGGCCGCTTCATTCCAAGAGACCGCTCGCGTGCTGATTAATACGGCCATTACCGGCAAGGTGGATTATTTGAATGGTTTGAAAGAAAATGTGATTATTGGACGTTTGATTCCAGCTGGCACTGGATTTAAAGAGCATATAAAGTAAATAATGACGACAAAGTCAATCAGGGGCGCGTCAATAACGCGCCTCTTGTTTTTGTCAGTTTTATTGGTTAGAATAGAAAGAGAAAAATATAAGTTTAGATAATTTTATGTCTGGACATTCTAAATGGCACAATATTCAAGGTCGTAAAGGCAAACAAGACGCCAAGCGCAGCGCTTCTTATTCCAAATTTTCCAAATTAATCAGTGTGGCGGCGCGTTCGGGCGGAGATCCAAGCAGTAATTTTTCTTTGCGCTTGGCCATTGATCGCGCCAAAATGGCTGGCGTGCCTAGAGATAATATTGAACGAGCCATTAAGAGCGGAACCGGTGAATTAAAAGGCAATCAAATAGAAGAACAAATGTATGAAGGCTATGGTCCGGGCGGAGTGGCCGTTTTGATCAAAACCGTAACCGATAACAAAAATCGCACGATTTCGGAAATCAAGCATATTTTATCCAAAAACGGCGGCAGTATGGGCGGGAACGGTAGCGTGCAGTGGATGTTTAATTTGTGGGGAACAGCAATGGTGGATAAAAGCGCGATTGACAATATGGATGAATTTGAAATGTCATTGATAGATGCCGGCGTTCAAGATATCGTTCCTATCGGCGAGAGCGAATTGCAAATAAAAACTAACGTGGAAAATTTGCAGTCTGTTTTGGCCAAATTAAAAGAAATGAATAGGGAAATTAAAGATTCTGGTTTGGAATGGATGCCCAAAGATTTGGTGCCGATTTCTTCGGAAGTGGAAAATAGATTGAATAATATTTTTGCTGAATTGGAAGATCATGATGACGTGGAAGATTTTTATACTAACGCGGGCTAATATTTTTTGCATGCCAGTTACAAAAAAAACCAAGGAAATTATTTTGGGGATTGATCCCGGATTTGGCCGAGTCGGCTGGGGGGTGATTATCCAGAACGGAAGCGATTGGCAAGCGGTTAATTATGGCTGTATTGAAACTTTTGCGACTGATTCGTTTGTGGATAGACTGGTTGAATTGTATGAGGCTATTAAAAAAATAATCAAAAAATACCAACCTACGCGAATGGCCGTGGAAGATTTATTTTTTTTCAAAAATCTTAAAACTGCGGTTAAAGTCGGCCAAGCGCGCGGAGCGATATTATTGGCCGGAGCGCGAAATGGGCTGGAAGTGGATGAATTTACGCCTTTGCAAGTCAAGCAAGCTTTAACCGGTTATGGTCGGGCGGAAAAAGGCCAAATGCAAAAAATGGTGCAAGCGGTTTTGAAGCTAAAACAACCCATCAAATCCGATGACGCGGCCGATGCTTTGGCCGTGGCTTTGTGCGCCGGACAAAGTTTGTGGGTAAAAAGAGTTTCAGATAAGTAATTTGTATAAAAAGGATTTTAAGATATGAGTAAAGAAAAATTTGTCTTGATTTTACCGAGCATCCGTTCCGGCCATAACGTTGGCGCCATGTTTCGCACCGGTGATGCCGTGGGAGTGGACAAAATTTATTTGACTGGTTATACAGCCGTGCCACCGCACAGGCAAATAGACAAAGTGTCCTTGGGAGCGGAAAAATGGATCCCGTTTGAGTATTGCCAACAGACTGGTCGGCTGATTAAAAAATTAAAAAAACAAGGTTATAGCGTGGTGGCCTTGGAACAAACCAAAAATAGTGTTAATATATTTAAGTGGAAGCCTGATTTTCCGATTGCTTTGATTGTCGGCAATGAAGTGCGCGGGATTGATGGGAGGATTATCAAGTTGTGCGATCAATCTGTCCATATTCCCATGCAAGGCAGAAAAGAAAGCCTTAATGTCAGTATCGCCGCTGGCGTGGCTCTATACCACATATATTCAAACGCTAAATAAAAAAATTATGTCAAAATTCACCTTGCAATTATATCGTCATTTTTATGATAATTTGCCTCCATTGTTGCCAGCAGAACTGTGCCGGCAAATAGAAAAAAGCCTGCTTGGGTTTGAACAAGCCTCTAGCGTGGCTCTGGAAGAATTAGAAAATGAAATTATCAAATTTGGCTATAATGTTTGGCCATATTGGCAAGCTTATCAAGAATTTATGGAGCAAGCGGTGATTAAAACCGGCCATGATTATGTTTTGGCTCATTTGAGCGATGAACTCAAAGAAAAATATCTTGATTTGAAAAATTACGGAGCGGTTTGGCATGATTTTTATTTGGGCCGGCCGGCGGAAATATTTGAAAGCGAACATAGAGTTGAATTGGCTATGGCCATGGTGGAAGCGACGCAAAAAATAAAAAATACAGTCGGGCTGGAGATTAGAGGTTTGGGGCGTGAACAATATTTGCGAAGGGTGGAGGATTATAATTTATTATTACAAAAAATAGTGCTGGAAGTGGAGGCCTTAAAGAAAATGGCGGAGCAGGAAAAAGAACATCTTAGTTTGGCTGAGCAAATTAGAGCAAAAATAATTGATATTGAGCACGGTCTTTGCTTTTTGGGCAGACAACTGGAATGGCATGATATTAAAAATGCCAGAGAGTTTTTTGTTGGCCGACGAGCGGAATTGAATCGTCTCAAGGGCATTCATATACCCAAAAAAATTGATTTTTATGGAGAAGAGGAATAGAATTTTGAAAATAGATTATTTCAATACTCCTTATTTATACGCCCAAACGATTGAATAATTATGTCTAAAAAAGTACTATTAATAATAGCCAGCCACGGCTTTCAACCGATTGAATATTTTCATACTAAAAAAGCATTGCAAGAAAACGGTGTGGAGGTATTTACGGCCAGTGATCAAAAGGGAATAGCTGTTTGCGCTCTAGCCAATCAATCTGTCTCGGTTGATCTTGATTTTGATCAAATCGCGCCGATTGATTATGAGGGCGTGTTTTTGATTGGCGGTCCGGGCGCGTTGGAACATTTGGATAATGAAATTGTTTATAATATTATGCGACAAACGGCTGATGGCGGTAAATTATTCGGCGCGATTTGCATTTCTCCGCGCATTTTGGCCAAAGCCGGATTATTATTAGACAAAAAAGCCACGGGCTGGAATGGGGATGATGAGTTAGGCGATATTTTGAAATCGGCCGGAGCCGTTTATGTCAGAGAAGACGTGGTTGTGGACGGTCAATTAATCACGGCCAACGGTCCAAAAGCAGCTGAAAAGTTTGGACGGGAGATTGCGAGATCTTTATGAACTTTTTAAATAATCTTGATGAGAAAATAGTCTTCTTAATGATTTATTTAATGCTGATTAATTTGGCAACTTTTGTTATTTTTGCTTTGGATAAATTCAAAGCCCGAGTTTCAGCTCATCGTATTTCAGAAAAAGTTTTGTGGATGATGTCTCTATTGGGAGGAACAGGTGGCGCTTTATTAGCCATGAATTTTTTTCGCCACAAAACAAAAAAACTGTCTTTTCAAACAGTTTTGGCGATTATATTTCTATTACAAATTTGGCTGGTGTATTGGCTGATTAAAAGTTAAAATAGCAAACTTGGTTTGATTACGATATATTTATCCAACATTTTTTGCAAATGTTTTTTGTCTAAAAGTCCTTTTTGCGCGCCTACTTCGCTTATAACTCCGCAAGAATTGGCTATGCCCCAACGCAAAGCTTGGGGCCGGTTATAACCTTCAACTCTGGCTGACAAATAGCCTGATGAAAAAGCATCGCCCGCGCCAGTCTTGGCCACTACTTTAACCGGAAAGCTTTCCATATGCCAGATTTCATTTATGTCGCCCACATAAGCGCCGTGGTCCGCGTCTGTGATTACTGCTTCTTTCGCGCCCATTTTCAAAAGTTTTTTTATTATTTTAACCGGTGATTTTTCTTCTTTATTAAAACCGACGATTTTTTGCGCTTCTTCCAAATTAATTATCAAAACATCGCTTTTGGACACAGTCTCTATTACTTGATCTAAGTGATTTTTTAACTGGTAAGAACCCGGGTTGAAAGCCAGTCTGACAGAAGGATTTTTTTTGAGCCAGTTCAACATCGGTTTTTTGAGTTTTTTAAATCCACTGCTAAGGCCGGTATAATATATCCATTCGCTAAGGGGCAGATTTTTGGGCCAAACATATTTGCGCTGGCCATGAAAAGATAAAATGGTGCGGTCTGATTTGTAATTAAGGACAAGGGAATAGCGAGTGGATGATTTGGTCTCAATATTGATGAATTGAGTATCAATTTTAAATTTATTTAGTTCTTCAATAATCATTCGGCCGTTGCTGTCATCTCCGATTGAACTGACAATGGCTGTTTTCATGCCCAATTTGGTCGCGCCCACGACTAAATTGGCGGCGTTTCCGCCCAGAGATTGAAAACTATCTTTAATGGGGATTTTGCTGGCAAATTCTAAACATAGATAACAAGGGTGTTCTTTTAATTCGCAATCCAAAACCGCTTCATCTATCTGGACATGAGTGTCAATCACGCAATCGCCAATGGCAATGATATTATACATAAATTATAATTGATTTTTTCTTTCTTTATGCAGGCCGATTAGTATTTCCACAAATTCCACGAAACTGGACAAACCCAAACCGGTCATGGCCAGCATAAAAATGAAATTGCCCAAATAAAGGGCATAGATAAACAAACAAAAAGCGCCGATAAAAAGGAAAATATCTTGGCGTTTTTCTGTTTTTAGAAAAATGCCATAAGTCAGCAGGATAGCTCCCAAAATAGCTACCACTTTAATTATTATTTCCAATATCTGCCAAGGCAGAGTCGGAAGCAAACTAGCTAAAGGCGGCATACTTAAAATTTAATTATTTTAATGGAAAATATTTTTTATTCCCACTTATTAATATACTCTATCGCGGCCAATCCAGCAATGATGCCTTGGCCGGTAGCGATGCCGATTTGTTTGTAAGGGACATTGGTCACATCGCCAGCCGCGAAAATACCCTGACAGCTGGTACGGCATTTTTCATCAATAATAATTTGTTTCATTTTGTCTTTTTCCACGCAGTCAACAAAATGAGAGTTGGGCACTTGGCCGATATGAACCATAATGCCTTGAACATCAAGGGTTTTTTCTTTGGCGGAAATTTGATCCAGATATTTTAATCCGCTTACCATGTTGTTGCCCAGTATGGCCGTGCTGACGGCATTATAAACAACTTCCACATTTTTGAGTTTTTTGATTTTGTTGATTAAGATGTTTTCTCCCGGGGGGAAGCCGTAATTATTCTCTTTGGTATTGGCGTATTTACTGACTAAATATACTTTTTTAGAAATATTAGCCATCATCAAAGCTGATTCCAAGGCGCTGTTGCCGGAACCGATCGTGGCGGTAATTTTGCCTTTGTATAGCGGACCGTCGCAAACCGTGCAGTAGGTAACTCCTTTGTTTCGTAATTCTTCTTCTCCCGGCAATTTGAGATAGCGCGGGCGTATGCCACTGGCAATAATAACCGCTTTGGCTTGATATGTCTGAATTTTGCTTGCGTCACCGGCATTTTCAGCTGTGATTACGTGATAATTATCTTTGGGTTCAATTTTAATAACGCGCCAGCCTTCATCAATTTTTGTTTCCGGATAATTTTTTATATGCGCGGTAAATTTTTGCGCCAATTCAAATCCTTGAATGCTAATAATGCCGGGCCAGTTGCCGACTTCGCCGGACAAAGCGACTTCACCGCCCATCTCTTTGGAGATAATTTTGAAATCAAGATTGCGTCGAGCCGCGTAAATACCGGCGCTGATGCCGGCGGCCGATCCTCCGATTATAGCTAGATCCAACATAATGATTTAAGATTTTTTAAATTAATTGGTTATTTGATTTAGTAATTGTTCGCGCGCTAGATTAATATCATCAGCTTTCATCAAAGCGCTGCCAACATTGAATATTTCCACGCCCCAGCCGGCGACTTGTTTGATGGTCTTCAAATTTATTCCGCCGTCAATCGCAATGGTCGGATGATTGGGAACGGCTGAAAATTTTGTTATTTTATTTTCCATTTTTGGCAAAAATTTTGATCCTTGTTGTCCGGGATAAACAGTCATAAACAAGACTTGATTGATTTGGCTGTTAAAAGGCAGGACAGCTTGAAGTTCGGTGTCTGGGTTAAGGGCTAGACCGGCTTGCCAATTGTTTTTTTTGATCGCGTCTATAACTTCAAGTGGCGCGCAATCTGATTCAAGATGAAAAATCACGCGGAAAACACCCTTAACGTTTTGCCATTTTTTGATTTGAGCCAAGGGGTCGCGGACCATCAAATGCAATTCATATTTTTGTTCAACAATGTCTGGTCGGTTAAAAAACTCCGCTAAATCACGGTTGTCATTATAGTTAAAAGAGCGGTTGGAAACAAATTGTCCATCCATAATATCCAATTGGACATATTCAAAGAAAGGCTTGGTTTTTTTTAGTTGTTTTTGAAGTTCTGGGTAGGTTGAAACCAGAATGGCCGGGACAATATTCATAATTATTTTTCTATTTTGGCGATTTTTTCTAATCGTTTTTGATGCCGACCGCCTTCAAAATCAGTTTGTAAGAATTTTTTGACAATGGCGACGGCGTGCTCATCAGTCAATACTCGTCCGGCCAAACAGAGGACATTGGCATCGTTGTGGCGTCGGCCCAGTTCAGCCGCTTCTATGCTGTAGCCGAGTATGGCGCGCGTTTTGGGGTGTTTATTGGCGGCCATGCAGATGCCGTTGCCACTGCCACAGATAAGGATGCCTTGATTTTTTGGATTTTTGGCCAATTTGACGGCCAGGGCGGAGGCGTAATCGGGATAATCGTCTTTTTCATCAAATTCAAATGGACCGACATCTTGGCAATCAATCGGGAACTGGTTTTTGAAGTATTTTAGCAGGTATTTTTTTAATTTATAGCCTCCATGATCAGACGCGATATATAGCATAGTGAGCGAGTTAGATAGAAGTTAGTCTTTTAATTATATCTTTTTTGTATAAATTTGGCAAATCTGGGCGGATGTCGGGCGGTATTGATTTTTAAAAATCGCGCGGGTATAATACAAAATAATATTAAGTTTGTTTTCCATTTATAACACGGTTATGAATGGAAGGTATCAATTGTTTAGCGGTTTATTATAGAAGAAAAAATAGAGAATTCGGATATAACAAGTTTATGCGTAATAGCAAAAAGCCAAAAATTTGAAAATTTTTGATATTTCTGGTAATTTGTTATTGCTAGGTCGACATAACTAATCATTTATTTATATAACATAAAATTTATGGCAGAATTCAAAGATGCTCAATATTGGGCAACCGCACCCAGGGAAGAACGTCCTGGATCATTTGAAGAATTTAAACAGGAAGTTGAAGCAAAACTTGGTTTAGATTTCGACGAGCTACCTGAAGGTACACCGGAAGAAATGATCGGCAGCGCCTCATTGTTAGCATTTGAAGATTGGCGTGTTGTTGGCGTTGGGAAACCCAACGAAGATCCTGAAACTGGGAAAGAAACATATACTGAGTTCAAACGCATTAACATGGCAGGTAAATAGAACGTCCGCAATAACAAATTACCAGAAATATACAACCGCTTCTTTCAGAGCGGTTGTTGCTTTTCGCTACTACGCATAACACCGAGTATGCGGTTCGCACTTGGCTATCACCAAATGCTCACCCAAACCGCGTTTATTGAAATTCGGGGTTAAAACTGGTAGAATAAGACTATCTGAAAGCATAAGTTTGTGCTGAAAACAACGGCGCAACATCGCATATTCCTAAACGTTATGCGAAACCCCGCCTTCTCCCGACTTCGTCGGGATCAGACGGGGCTGTCGCATAACCCGCGCCCATTGTACGAAATAAATTTTTTATCTTTTTTTATATTTTCCCGTGGTGATTTACGAACAGCGAACGAAAAAAAAATTTCCGATTTATTTTACAGGGGAATTAGGTGTTTTTCGCCCATTGCGAAATGGGCTCAAACCGATTTTATTTTTAATGACGATGTGTTATAATTTAAGTGATTTAGAGTCATTTGACGACAAAATATGACAAAATTAAAAGATCTGCCAAAATTTGATCGCCCCAGAGAGAAATTTTTGGAAAAGGGGCCTGATGCGCTTACTAAAAGCGAACTTTTGGCTATCTTACTGGGTAGTGGTATAAAAGGAACGAATGTCAAAGTATTATCGGATAAAATTCTCAAAAAATTCGGTGGTAATATAGTAAACGCGACAGTTGATGATCTGAAGCTGATTTCCGATATAGGTGAAGCGAAAGCGTTGCAAATATCATCCGCTCTCGCACTGACTCGCCGCATCTACGATGAACAAAACAATTCCGACAATCTGATTCTATCAGCTCAAGATGCAATATCGATTGTTTCAGACCTGAAGGACAAAAAACAAGAACACCTTGTCTGTCTCTACCTCAATGCGCGTAATGCACTTTTGAAAAAAGAAACAATCTCGATGGGAACACTCTCCAAAAGTATCATCCATCCGCGAGAAATTTTTGCGTTAGGATTGGAGCTGCACGCCGCCAGTGTGATAGTAATACACAATCACCCGTCAGGAGATCCTTCTCCGAGCGAACAAGACAAACAGGTCGCCAAACGAATCGTTGAAGCAGGTCATTTGATGGGCATCAATGTCATGGATTTTATTATCGTTGCAAAAAACGGTTCACATAGTGTCCTGGGAGAATTACAAAATACAAAACTGTCTGATATTGAATACATCGCCGAGGGTTCGCAAACTTCTCTATTTGATTTACTCGTCGATTCAACCAATGTGTACTCATACAAAAACAAACCAAATCAAAAAACCCTTCGCTTTATTGATTTGTTTGCGGGTATTGGTGGTTTTCATACTGCGTTTCATAACGCAGGTGCAGAATGTGTTTTTGTTTCAGAGTGGGATGAATTGGCGCAAAAAACTTATAGACATAACTTTTATAAAATGTCACCTGACCTCTTTGACTCGGGGAATGTAATTGGGGATATTACCAAAGTGGATCCGAAAAAAATCCCCGACTTTGACATTTTGACTGCTGGATTCCCCTGTCAGCCATTCTCACAGGCTGGATTTAAAAAAGGTTTCGCTGAAACTCGAGGCACACTGTTTTTTGATATAGTAAAAATAATTAAAGAAAAAAAACCCAAGGCTTTTTTTCTGGAAAATGTACGTGGCTTATTCAAACATGATAATGGCAAAACGTTTAAAACCATACAACGAATTATTACCGAAGATCTCGGTTACTCCTTTTTTCCAAAAATCATTAAAGCTTCTGATTTCGGTTTACCACAGCATCGTCCTCGTCTGTTTATGATCGGCTTCAAAGATAAATCAATCAATTTTGAATTTCCCGAACCGGTTAAAAAATTAAGGTATGACATGTCAGATGTCTTTGGGGGCAAATGCGACAAAAAAATAGGTTTTACACTACGGGTTGGCGGTCGCGGCAGTAAAATATCAGATAGACGAAATTGGGATGCATATCAAGTAAACGGTAAAATTGTACAACTCGGACCGAAAGAAGGGCTGAAAATGCAAGGCTTCCCCGATTGGTTTGAATTTCCACCAACAATTTCAAAAGCTCAATCAATGAAACAACTTGGAAACTCCGTTGCCGTGCCGGCCATTCAGGCTGTCGCTCAAGCGGTAGTTAATACTTTGGAAAAATATGAAAAAAGGAAATAACAAAGGAGAATGGTCGGAATTCTATGCATTCTTAAAAATTCTTGAACAAAGAAGACTTTTCGCTGCAGATAAAAAACTCGATATAATCGATGATAAATATTTTGTTTTTCATAAAATTATCAGAGAAGAAAAAGACCAAGATACAAAAATCTATGATTTGTCTCAATCCGATACTCGGGTGTTCATAACAGATGAAGGTGGACGACTTTTGAAGGAATTTGATTCGCGTTCTTTGGGAGAAAAAACGGTACGAATATTCGAAAAAATCAAGAACGAAAAACTCCCGTCTTTTTCGATTCCCGAAGCCCAAAAACTCATGGACGAACTGCTCTGCACAAAAGTCAAAGCAAGTAACAAACGGAAAGCGGACTTAGTTGCCATCATCTTTGATAGAATATCCAAAACTTCACCAATGCTCGGCTTCTCAATAAAATCCATGGTGGGCGGTGCATCCACTCTTTTAAACCCCGGGAAAACGACAAATTTTATTTTTGAAATCACCAATTTCAATGGAAAGATTGCCGATGTAAACAAAATCAAAACTCATGCACAAATTCGTGACAGGGTAAAATACATTACAGAACATGGTGGAAAATTCAATTTTATAGATGTATCAAATGAACAATTCTCTCAAAACATGAAAATGATTGAAATCGCCTTACCAGAATTGATTGCTCGAATGTTACTTCATTTTTTTTCTACAGGTGACAGAACACTGGCGGAATTGACCAATATGCTTGCGACTAATGAAGAAATGATGAAAAAATATGGCCTTTCACCCAGCGTTTATGAATACAAAATAAAGAACTTCTTGGATGCCGTCGCTTTAGGCATGGTTCCGAGTAAAGAATGGGACGGTTTTTCTCAGGCACATGGTGGATATATAGTAGTCAAAGAAAACGGCGATGTTGTGTGCTATCACCTTTATAATCGCGACGAATTCCGATCATATCTTTACGAAAACACGAAATTTGACGCACCGAGTACCACGCGATATGAATACGGAAAACTATACAAGGAGAATGACAAACTATTTTTCAAATTAAATTTGCAAATAAGATTTTTAGAATGAAAACTGAAGAAATGACTAAAATAATTAAAAACTTAGCAGACGACGAGATCTGGCTTTTTTATGCTACTTGCGGGAAAGAATTAAAAATTAGAAATCTGGTTAGAACAAGAAATATCGTTGGAGAACGGGGAGAATTTTTGGCTATTAAAACATACAACGAAACCACAGGAGCACCGAATCTTCAAGCTGCCCCAGAGGGCACACAGAATGTGGATGCGCTAAGCAGAAAAGGAGAGCGGTATAGCATAAAGACTATTTCCGAACCAGGAAAATTGACAGGTGTTTTTTATGGTTGCGGAAATGAAGGCGACAGTACTGTGCCTGACAAAAAATTTGAATATGTAATTGTTGTCATGATAGATGCTGATTTTAAGTTAATAAAAATGTATGAAATTGATTGGGAACAATTTTTAAAATTAAGAAAATGGCACAAAACAATGAGGGCTTGGAATTTATCGATTACTCAAAACTTCATAAATGCAGCCAAATTAATTTATGGCTGATATTTTTTCCCAAAAAAAGCGCAGCGAAATAATGTCGAAAGTGCGGAACAAAGACAGCCAAATCGAAATTATATTCCGCAAAGCATTGTGGAAAGAGGGTTTTCGATACCGTAAAAATTCGACAAAATACTTTGGCAAGCCAGACATCGTCTTGCCTAAATATAAAACCGTAATTTTTGTTGATTCATGTTTTTGGCACGGATGCGGACAGCATGGTTCAATGCCACAGACAAGAAAAGTTTTTTGGAGGAAAAAAATATTCAGAAACAAAGAGCGTGACAAAGAAGTAAACCGTCACTACAAAAAAGAACACTGGAATGTAATTAGGATTTGGGAACACAAAATCAAAAAAATAGATTCTGTTGTTGAAAAAATCACGTTATTGCTTTTTAAAAAATAATTAATGACCTTTATACAATAAATAAAGTTTTATGAACGAACAAAATCAAAACCAAGACGACATCGAATTAGAAAACATAGCATCAGAGGAAGCCGATTCTGAAATTGATACAGCTAGATATAAGATAAAAACATACGGTGCAGATTTCACACTTGAACTTCTTTCAAAAAAAATTGATGATAAAGAAATTGTGATTCCAAAATTCCAAAGGAGGTATGTCTGGAATATTAAAAAAGCGAGTAAACTTATAGAATCTTTTTTACTAGGCCTCCCCGTTCCACAGGTATTTTTATATAGAGAGGAAGAATCACAAGATCTATTGGTGGTTGATGGTCAACAACGCTTAAGAACCATAAATTTCTACTTAAAGGGTATATTTGATAATGCACAAATATTTAAATTGAAAGGTGTGCGGGATGAATGGGAAGGCAAAACTTTCGCAGAGTTAAATGCTTCTGATCAAAGAAAATTAAAAAACTACATACTCCGTGCAAATATTTTTGAGCAAACAGATCCTCAGGATAATTCGAGTGTTTTTGAAATTTTTGAACGTTTAAATACCGGCGGAATGGCATTAACGCCACAGGAAATTAGAAATTGCGTTATACGCGGTGGTATAAGTGATTTTTTGACTGAATTGAATATGTACGCAGAATGGCGAAACATCCTAAAAAAGGGACAACCTGATACTCGCATGAAAGATATTGAATTAATTTTAAGATTTTTTGCATTGTACGAAAAAAAAGAACAGTACAAAAAACCAATGAATGATTTCATTTCTGAATTTATGAGAAGCAAAAAAGATTTGACTGAGGAAATGAAAAATCAATACAAACAACTGTTTCAAAAAATTGTTACTCTGATTAATAAAGAAATTCCAGAAAATCCATTCCGTATAAAAACTGGCATAAATATAGCTGTTTTCGATTCCGTCATGGTTGGTATAGCCACTGTCGGACCAGACACCATAACCGATTTTAAAAAAAAATATGACAATTTACTAAAGGATCAGGAATATCTAGAAAGCGTTTCAAAATCAACCACAGACACAGAACGTGTCAAAGACAGAATCACTAAGGCAATTAAATACTTAAGTACATGAAATCAATAGATTCTGTTCAACTATTTCAAAAAATTGATAGCGTAATCAGCGATATCAAATCTTTTACACTCCCACAATCAGCTACCACCTACTTAGCGAAATTTTTGGTCGTTTACATTTGTGGTATATATGAGGAAATTATTGAAAGCACAATCACAGAAATGGTAAAAAATTTAAACAAAAATGAAGTTTCAAATTTCGTCAAAAAATCACTTGACAAGTTGTTCAGAAATCCAAATATGGATAAAATAATCGAGCTTTTTTCAATGTTTGAAAACCAAACATGGATGGCTGAATTAAAAAATCTGTCTCAATCTAGCAAAACAGCTCTCAACAGCATCGTAGAAAATAAAAATTCATTAGCACATGGTCAATCACTATCAATGATGACGATTTCGGATATAGAAAACTATTACATCCAATCAAAAATAGTTATTGAAAAAATAGATGACCTACTCCTACAATAATGTGTTTTGTCTTTTGGGCATTCACCCCTTCCCTTCTGCCCAAAATCCAAAACGGAAAAATTTTGTTCGCGATTATTAATAACGAGACGGCGACACGGGAAAATATAAAAAACGACAAAAAATTCACATCGTACAACAGCCGATATGCGGTTACACTCCTCGTCCCTCGTCGTTCCACCCATATTTGCTACGCAAACATCGCATATCGGCTGTTCGGCAAAATTCGCTCGCTCGCGCTCGCGGTGTCTGGTAGTAAAAATATGGAATTACTGATAAAATAATCAATAATAAAAACAATGGCTCGCTCATTTTACCGAATGGGCGCAATTCAAAAAATATTTTTCTTTATAATTATGGATATTTTGATAGGCTTTCAAAGGGGAATAAATTTGTTTTTAATTTTTATAGAGGGGAAAAAGCGGTGTTTTCTCAGCTACGCTCCGAAAACTTTTTAAACAATATAACTCAACATACTTATGACTCTTACAATCCTATTCTTCCTAATCTACATAGCAATCGTTGTAATTATTGGCATTGTGTCGTCCAGAAAAGAAACTGAGGAAGATTTTATGATTGCCAACCGAAAAATTTCGGGCGTACAAGTTGCCGCGACTATGAGTGCGGGTTTTTTTGACGGAGCAACATTATCGATTTATCTTGCATATATTTATCTTTATGGAATGTCAGCAACATGGCTGTTTGTTGGACTGGCAATCGGATTCATTTTGCTCCGCAAATATTACGCACACATCATTAAACGCAAAGCCGACGAAGCGCGAGCATACACAATGCCAGAATATTTTTTTAAGATATTTGGAAAACGTAACGGACTTATGTTTTCCTTTTTGCTGGTGCTTCAATATTTTTTGTTAATGGCGGTCAATTTTATTATCGCAGGAAAAGTACTATCTCTTATTTTCCCGTTGCCTTATTACATTTCAGTAATTATCGGGGGCATTGTTATACTTACTTATTTACTGTTGGCTGGTTTTAAGGCGGTAATTAAAACTGATTTCTTTCAGCTGGTCATAATGTTTGTGATGACTTTAACTGTGGCTATTTTCCTGTTTGGAAAAACTTCAATCCCCATGTCAGAATTTAACCCGATCTCGCTTGGATATGGTAATTTAATTGGATTTTTATTGTTAGGCAGTATAGGAATTTTAGTAGCACCAGACTTGTGGCAACGTATTTTTGCGACAAAGGATGAAAAAAATCTTAAACGCGGTCTCGGGTATTCGGCAATAATTTTGCCACTATTGGCCATTATTATCAGTATCGTTGGTTTAGCAACAAAACAATTTTTTCCTAGTATTTTACCAGAAAACGCGTTAATAACTGGTTTTTCAAATTTATTGCCGTTTGGATTAAAAGAATTTGGCATGGTGCTCCTCTACGCTGTCGCACTTTCATCTTCAGACACAATCACTTTCATGATTTCTTCTATATTCACACGCGACTTAAAAAATTACACAAAGAAATATAGCGAAGAGTCGATGAAAAAATTGACAAGATTTTTTATGTTACTTTTTGTGGTTATAACAGTGATTGTCGCAATTTCCTACCAAAACATTATTGCTCTTGGTTTATCAATGGGTAGTTTATCCTTGGCATTATTCCCAGCTATTCTCGGTTCATTTTATTGGAAGCTCAACGAACGAGCAGTATTTTGGAGTTTATTTATATCTTTTGTGAGTGTGATAATAATTTTTATAGCCGATAAAATTACTCCTGAAAATGCAGCAATTTCTCTACCAGTAGCCATAATTTCTCTGTTTGTCTTACAAAAGATATTTAATCGAAAAAAAATGACCATAGTGCCAAACCAATAATGTGAAATTGAAGGCGCTTATCGTATTAAAGATTTTTGTGGTCTGCCAGACATATCGGGAATAAATGGAGAAAAATATTTAGAACTTGTACATACAAAAAGATACATATTTTGTTTGTAAAAAATAACACAATAATTTTTATTAATATCCAGCTTGACTTTTTAGCCCTTTTTGATATAATCAACATACAATCAACAAAAGCATTATCACCCTGGGTATCGCCGGGGAAGCTGTCGGAAGAAATCTTTTTAAGGGCGGAAAAATCGCGCTTTATCAGAAAGTAGACCCGGCCGGGCAAGCCCGTCATAGCCGCAATCAAGGCCACAAGGCAAATTTGGGATGGTACCACCCGGGCTGGGTTCCCAATTAGCCGGTGGTTTTTTTTAATTAAAAAACAGGCTCAGCGCGCAAGATAATACAGTTTGGCGCGACTGAGGCAAATCAATAAAATATGTACAATTCAGACCAACAGGAAAAAGAAATTTTAAAGTATTGGGATGAACACCAATGCTTTAAAAAATCAGTTGAACAACGGTCCAAAGACAAACCTTATGTTTTTTATGATGGTCCGCCTTTTGCCACCGGCTTGCCCCATTATGGCCATATTTTGAGTTCGGTTATCAAAGACGTGGTGCCTCGTTATTGGACGATGAAGGGCTATCGCGTGGATCGACGCTGGGGCTGGGATTGCCACGGCCTGCCGATTGAGAGCTTGATTGAAAAAGAAATCAAAATTTCCGGAAAAAAAGATATTGAAGAAAAAATCGGCGTGGAAAAATTCAATCAGGCCTGTTCTTCCAAAGTTTTGATGTATACCAAAGAATGGAAAAAAATGGTGGATCGCATCGGACGCTGGGTGGAATTTGACAATGCTTACAAAACCATGGATCCAACCTATATGGAGTCAGTGTGGTGGGCGTTGAAAAATTTATGGGACAAGGATTTGATTTATCAGGGCAGAAAAGTATTGATGTATTGTCCGCGTTGTGAAACGCCGGTATCCAAAGCCGAGATTGCCATGGATAATAGTTATAAGGATATTACGGAAGAAAGCGTGATCGTCAAATTCAAAGTAAAAGATCCGGCTAAACACAGCTTGCCAAAGAACACATATATTTTGGCTTGGACAACCACGCCTTGGACTTTGCCCGGCAATGTTGCTTTGGCCGTGGGAAGCGAGGTAGATTATGCGTTGGTTTCTAGTGAAGATCAATTTTATATTGTAGCTAAAGATAGATTGGAAGAGGTTTTGGCCGGACAGGTTTATCAGATAAATAAGGAATTAAAAGGCCAAGATTTGATTGATATAGAATATGAACCGCTTTATGAAATAGACGCCGTAAAAAATTCCAACAAAAAAGCTTGGTATGTGGCGCCGGCGAATTTTGTTACCACTCAAGAGGGCACAGGCATAGTTCACACGGCGGTTATTTACGGTGAAGATGACTATAATTTGGGTATAAAGCTTGATTTGCCCATGGTGCCGACAGTGGATGAAGTGGGGCATTTCAATCAAGAAGCGCCGGAATTAATCAGAGGAAAATATTTCAAAGGCGCGGAAAAAGATATTAAAAATGATTTGAATGAGCGTGGTTTGCTTTTTAGCCGGAAAAATTTTACTCACTCTTATCCTCATTGCTGGCGTTGTGATACCCAATTATTTTACAATGCTATTTCCGCTTGGTTTATAAATATCCAAAAAGTCAAACCTCGCTTGATTGAACTAAATGAAAAAATAAATTGGTTTCCGGAGCATCTTAAACATGGCCGGTTTTTGAATATTTTACAAACAGCTCCGGATTGGAATATTTCACGCAATCGCTATTGGGCCACGCCCTTGCCGTTTTGGATTTGCGACAATCCTGACTGCGTCCATCAAGAATGTATTGGTAGCGTGGCGGAATTAAAAGACAAAGCCGATAATTACGCGCAAGTTTATCAGAGCGATCAAGTTGAAAAAATGGATTTGCACAAACATAAGATGGATTTGATTAAATTAAAATGTCCTCAATGCGCCTCACTCATGACTCGCATTCCCGAAGTGATTGACTGCTGGGTGGAATCCGGATCCATGCCGTTTGCCGAATGGCATTATCCGTTTGAAAATAAGAATATTTTTCAAAACCGATTTCCGGGCCAGTATATTGCTGAATACATCGCCCAGACCCGCGCTTGGTTTTATTACATGCACGCCATGTCGGTTTTGCTGTTTGATGATATCAGCTTTGATAATTGCGTTACCACCGGCACGATATTGAATGAAAAAGGCGAAAAGTTGTCCAAATCAAAAATGAATTATACCGATCCTTGGATTATAATTGAAAAATACGGCGTGGACGCGTTGCGCTATTATTTGATGACTGGCGTGGTTATGCAAGCGGAAAATCTTTTGTTTAACGATCGCGAAGTAAAAGATGTTTACAATAAGATTATCAACATGCTCTGGAATGTGCTTGAATTTTACAAACTGTATGAAACAAAAGATTTGCCCGAAGTCGGCCGGTCGGACAATGTTTTAGATCAATGGATTTTGGCTCAGTTGCAGGAATTGATTGATGAAATGACTTTTAATATGGATCATTATGACACCATCAAAGCCGGCCGTCCGATTAAGGAATTTATTAGCGATTTATCACAGTGGTATGTGCGTCGTTCACGCGATAGGTTTAAAGTGGGCGAAGAAAATGATAAACAAAATGCCACCGCCACTCTGCGTCATGTTTTGCTCGTTTTATCCAAGTTAATGGCTCCGTTTACTCCTTTTATCGCGGAAAAAATATATTTGGAATTGGGTGGCGATAAAGAAAGCGTGCATCTGGAAGACTGGCCCGAAATCAACCACAAATTAAGAGATCAAGTCAAAATTGAACAAATGGCCAAAGCCAGAAAAATCGTGGAAATGGGTTTGAGCCTGCGCGCGGAAAACAGTCTTAAAGTGAGACAACCATTGGCTGGATTATTGACTAATGCTGGTTTGGATGGTGAATACAATACTATTGTGGCTGAAGAACTTAATGTCAAAGAGATATCTGGTTTAGGAGAAAAACAAAACATGGTTAATAGTCTTAAAAAAATGATGGGCCGAAGTAAAGCCAGTGATTTGGCCAGCAAAGAAGAAGGCGATTTGATCGTAAAATTAGACACCGCGCTTACCGAAGAATTAAAAAAAGAAGGGCTAGCGCGTGAAATAATCAGAGCGGTCAATCAGATTCGTAAAGAGCAGAATTTGAGCATAGATAAAAAAGCGATTGTGGAATATCAGACTGAAGACAAAATTCTTTTGGCTGTATTCAAGGAGCAGGTGGAAATATTAAAAAAGAATACCGCTTCAGCCGAATTTAAATTGGGTGTCGGAGAAAAAGAAATCAAAATAGATGATTGTGAATTAAAATTAAAAGTGGTTGAAATAAGTTAATATTTATATGGTAAAAACAAAAAAAGGGGAAAAGTTTGTTGGCAAAAATATATTGATTCTTAACTCCGGTTCGGAGAAGAATAAATATATCGTGGAGACAATCAAAAAACTCGGTTTAAAAACAGTAATGTTGAATAGCAAATTAAATTGGTGCAAAAATTTGGTGGATGATTTTATTGTCATGGATAATTACAATCATGCCAAAGTGCTGGCTGCTTTGCGCGAATATTTGCCCAATCATAAAATTGACGGCGTGATTAGCTTTATGGAAGAAGATCTGGAATTGCAGGCCAAAATTTGCGCTCAATATGGATTTACGGGCAATAGTTTGGAAACGGCCAGATTATGTAGAAATAAATATGCCATGCGCCAGCAGTTTTCCGGTTATGGCGTTTTACAGCCAAAATTTTCTTTGGTGACTAATACGAATGAATTGAACAAAGCGATCAAAGAAATCGGTTTTCCCGCCGTCATCAAGCCAATCGCCGGCGTTGGCAATCAATATGTGTTGTATGTGGAAAACAAAGAAGAAGCCAAAGACGCTTTTGATCTTATTTCACACAATGCCACTCCCAAATCAGATCGCATATTCAATTACAATCAGTATCAATTTTTGTATGAAGCATATTTAAAAGGTCCGGAGTTGAGCGTGGAAGCGGTGACGCAAAACGGACAAACGAATATAATAGCGGTGCTAGACAAGGAAACGGAAAACGAACCATATTTTTTGGATTCGCGTCTTAGCTTGCCATCCACTTTGGATGAAGATGATTTGGAAGTTATTGAAAGAACGGTTTTGGCCGCTCATCGCGCTTTGGGCATAACTAACGGCATTAGTCACACAGAACTTTGTTTCACGGATAAGGGAGCTTCAATCATTGAAATTAACGGTCGATTAGGCGGAAATTATATTTGGGATGGGGTCAAGACTGTTTGGGGAGTGGATTTGGTGGAACAGGCGACACGCGTTAGTCTGAAAATGCCGATTACGGTTCATAATAGATTTATTCAACCCAAGAAATATTGGGCTTGTGATTTTTTTAACGCCAAAAAATCCGGCATTATTTCCAATATTACCGGCTTAAAAGAAGCGCGTGAAACAGAGGGGATTAAAAAGATTATTTGGAACAAGCAAGTTGGCGATGCCGCCCTATGTCCTCCGTATGGTTTTGAATCGCTCGGCCTGGTAGTCGGCCAAAGTAATAATCACGCTCAAACTAAAAAAAGCATTGATGAAGCTTTGCGAGAAATCGCCATCCAAACAATGCCCTTTGACGCTGAATCTTCAGTCGGGTTGAGTGATCGCAAAGATTTGGCCTCCAGCGCTTATGTGGTGCGCAAAAAATTATTAGCCATGTCCAAGGTGGAGAAGTTGAAGCATCTGGATATTAGAGAAATTCGCCGTTTGCATATTGGAGTTTTGGGCAATATTTATCGGCAAAATTTAAAAACCGACGAAACCAATGAAGTGGCTGGCGAACTTATGTCCATGGGCACGGAAATATATAAAATTTTGCGTAAATTAGGCTACAAAGTAAGTTTTTTTGACATGAATAAGAGCCGTTTGCCCATAGAGGATATGAAACATTCGCAAATTGATTTGATGTTTAATGTTTGTGAACGAATTAATGACTCCAGCTTGCTGGAACCGCATGGCGCTTCTTTGTTGGATGTTTTACAAATCCCTTACACCGGTTCCAATCCGCTTACTTTGGTTTTTTGCATTGATAAAATCAAGGTCAAAAAATTGCTTTCATACCACAATATTCCGACAGCCAAATTTGACGTGGTTTACAGCCTGGATGAGGAAGTGGATCCAAATTTACGCTACCCTCTTATTGTCAAGCCGGCCAATACTGATAATAGCATTGGCATTACCAATCGTTCAGTGGTGGAAAATAAAACTCGTTTGCGCGAACAGTTGCATGAGGTAATAATCGGCGCCGGCCGGCCGGCATTGGTGGAAGAATATATCGCGGGTGATGAATATGATGTTTCCATTATCGGTAATGGCGATGATTTGGAGGTTTTGCCTTTATCACGTTCCATTTTTGATAAATTACCGGCTGGCTATTGGCATATTTATCCTTTTGAATCCAAATTTAGCGACAATCCTATTTATGATAAAATCAGAACCGAAAGACCGGCCAAAATTTCCAAAAAATTGGACAAATTGATAACGGAAATGGCGATTGACACCTATAATATTTTGGGCGCTCATGATTATGCCAGAGTGGAGATTAAAGTTGACCGCCAGAATAATCCCTATGTAATTGAGCTTAACCCCAACCCTTCTATCGGCAGTGACGCGGTCACGCCCAAATGCGCTAAATTAGCCAAATATGATTATGGCCAATTTTTGGAGAGATTGTTGTCTTCGGCTGTTTTGCGTTATAAAAATAAGCCTTCTTATAGCCATTTGGTGATTTAATTTCTTTTAAAATCCATGTTTGACAGGGGTTGATTTTTGTTTTAATATACCTAAATAGTTTAATTTTAATCACAAATTGTATGGTTACTGTGGAGCAAATTTTTGCGTTGGGTGTCAAGAACGGCATCAAAGCTGATCCGCGTGGAATTAAAGGCGTGGAAAATCATCTTAAACAGATGAAAAAGTCTTATGATGAACTTAAACCCAAAGAAAAAGAATATTTTGATCAAGAAAATTTAATCAATCCTTATCCGGATAGTCGTATTCATTGCGGAAATAGAAAACAAAAAGTAAAGAGAGTTTTGGCTGGCATAGATATCGGCGCGGGTGAGATCTTGCTGGCCTCTCAGCTTAATGAGAGAAAAAAACCGATTGATTTGATAATTGCCCATCATCCTACCGGCCAAAGTTTGGCTGGACTGCATAGTGTCATGGACATGTTTGTGGAAGTTTATGTTAAATTAGGCATGCCGGTTCATGTGGCGGAAAAGTTAATGGAAAAAAGAGTGGCTGAAGTGGGTCGCGGAGTTCACCCCATCAATCATTATCAAGTTATTGACATAGCTAAAGCGCTAGGCATTAATTTGATGAATACTCATACTATTACTGATAATTTAGTCAAAGAATTTTTACGCCGGTATTTGGACAAACAAAATCCATCCACTTTGGGAGAAATGATTGAGGCGTTGTTGGAGTTGCCGGAATACAAGCAAGCCAAAAAATTGGGCGCCGGTCCGGTTCTTTTTGCCGGCAATCCCAAACATCGCGTCGGCCGTTATTTATTGGAAATGACCGGAGGCACCAACCCTTCAGACGAGGTTTACAAACAATTGTCCCGCTATGGCGTTAGCACCATTGTTGGCATGCATATGAAAGATACCGGTCGGGAGCAAGCCGATAAATTTTATATGAATGTGGTGATTGCCGGTCATATTGCTTCAGATTCATTAGGTATGAATTTGTTTTTGGATGAATTGGAAAGACAAGGTATAGAAATAGTACCTTGTAGCGGACTGATTAGAGTTAGCCGAGTAAAAAATAAATAATCGTATGATTTCTTTAATTCATGGCAAAGTGGCGCAAAATAATGGCGTGGTTTTAGTTGTTATGACCATGGGCGGAGTCGGCTATAAACTGGCTGTTCGTCCGGGCATGGCTGATAATTATCAAATCGGCCAAGAGATCAGCTTGTTGACTTACTTGTCAGTGGGTGAGAATAAGATGGATTTATATGGATTTGAAAATGAAAAGGAAAGATCTTTGTTCTTGAATTTTATCAATGTGTCCGGCATCGGTCCCAAGAGCGCTTTGCATTTATTGTCTTTGGGCACGGTTGAAGAAATTAGCAATGCTATTAGCGCCGGCGATGTGGATTATTTGACCAAGGTAAGCGGAGTGGGACGTAAAACAGCTGAACGCATAGTAGTAGAATTAAAATCAAAAATGGGTGAAGTTGGCGCTACTCAGTCAATCGGATTGAATGAAAATTTGGCTGATGTGATTGCCGGGTTGGAATCACTCGGCTATACCGCTCAACAAGCGCGCGAAGCTATTAAAAAATTAAATGTTATCGGCAAAAACAGCGAACAATTAATGAGGGAAGCTTTGCTAATTATCAGTAAAAATTAATTTTATGGTTCGTATCGGCATAATCGGGGGGTCAGGTTTGGAAAGTCTAAATATTTTACAAGCCATGGAAGAAAAAGAAGCAATTACTCCTTATGGCCGGCCGTCTTCTACTTTAAAAATCGGACGAATTAAAGGCGTGGAAGTGGTTTTGCTGGCTCGACATGGCCAACAGCATACTATTCCGCCTTCGCAAGTAAATTTTCGAGCCAATATTTTCGCGCTCAAAGAGGCCGGTTGCACTCATATTATTGCCACCACCGCGGTTGGCTCTTTGCGCGAACAGATTGGCCGAGGAGATTTGGTAATTTTGGATCAATTTATTGATTTTACTGGTCAGCGCAAATTTTCTTTTTTTGAAGAATTTGAACCCGACCAACCCAAACACACTCCTATGGCTGAACCTTTTTCAGCTGAATTAAGAACCATATTGTTAAAAGGCTGTGAAGAATTAAACTTGCGTTATCATCCCACGGGCACGGTCGTAACTATAGAAGGACCGCGATTTTCCACCAAAGCCGAAAGCCACATGTTTCGCCAGTGGGGAGCGGATGTAATCAATATGACCATAGCGACAGAATGCGCTTTGGCCAATGAAGCCGGCATTCCTTATGGGGCGGTGGCCATGTCCACTGATTATGATTGTTGGAAAGAAGATGAAGAGCCGGTCAGTTGGGAAGCAGTTATGAAAATATTTAAGACAAACGCGATAAATGTGACTAATCTATTATTATCGGTGATTGATAAAATGCAAAATAAAAGCGATGACAAAATGATTAAAGAAAAAATCCGGACTGTGCCCAATTGGCCCAAGCCCGGTATTATGTTTCGGGATATTACCACTTTGTTGAAAGACGCGGTTGGCTGGCAAAAGACGATTGACTTATTGGCCGAACGCTATAAAGATTTTGATTTTGATTTAGTCGTTGGCATTGAATCGCGCGGGTTTATTTTGGGTTCGGCTTTGGCTTACAAATTAGGCAAAGGTTTTGTGCCGGCGCGCAAAAAAGGAAAACTGCCGGCCGAGACTGTCAGTCAGGAATACGCGTTGGAGTATGGCTTGGATCAAGTGGAAATTCATCAAGACGCGATTAAATCGGGGCAAAAAGTTTTGTTGGCGGATGATTTGATCGCTACCGGTGGAACAGCTCTGGCTAGCTGTAATTTGATCAAACAATTGGGTGGAGAAGTGGTTGAGTGCTGTTTTGTAATTGATCTGCCGGATTTGGGCGGGAGACAAAAATTGATTGCCAATGGATATAAAGTGTTTAATTTGGTAGAGTTTGCGGGGGAATAAAGAAAAGCGAAAAAATAAAAAAATCAGCTTCAAGGCTGATTTTTTAATGAAATGATTTTTCATTTTAATCTTTTTTGATAAGCTTCCCAGCCGGCAGAACGGTATTTTTTGGCTTCGGCAACAGGATCGTCAGCTTGGTAAATGCCTCGGCCGACAATGATGATGTCGCTATTTTGTTCAACGATTACTTTATGAGGAGTATTGTATTGTTGTCCCAGACTATCTCCACCACTAGCTAGTTTGACTCCCGGAGTCATATTAATAAAAGTAGGATCAGCCAATAATTTACGCATGGTAATAAAGCCGATAACAAAATCTTTGTTGGTTTGCGCCATTTTCAGAGTTTGCGCGGTATATTCGCCCGTGGCCAGATTGCCTTGCGAACTCATTTCCGCTAATAACAAAAGCGCTCGTCCTTTGGGCAGGCCGACTTCGCGCAAACCATCAATTATTCCCGGTCCGGACACAGTATGAGCATTTATAATATCAGCCCAATCAGCTATATGGTAGATACCATCTTGATATTGATGTTTAACGGTATTGCCAATATCAGCAAATTTGTGATCTTCAAATAAAAGAAAATTATGTTGTTCAGACAAGCGCTGGAGTTGGACGACTAGATCAGTATCAAAATCTTCCACAATGTCTATATGGGTTTTGAGTAGACAAATTTCTGGACCGAGTTCGTTGGCTATTTTTATTAGTTCGGCTTTGGTGGTGACATCAGCGGCAATAGAAAGATTGGTCTGCTTGGACTCCATCAAATTTAAAAGTTTTTTGGCGGTTTGATTAGCGCATTGTTCAGCGCGTTGAGCGTAGGTAAGCATAATTATTTTTTAACTTGATTTTCTTTAATAAACTTCGTAGTATTATCATAAGTTTCTTGGTTGATTTTGTTATCTTCAAGCAAGACAGTCAGCAGTTCGCTGATAGTAAAAATTGAATGCAAATTATAGCCTTTGGATGCCAAATTATCCTTGCCTCCTTGCTCGCGATCCAAAAGCACTACTATGTCGGTCACTTTTAATCCTTCGTGCTCAAGCGGTTCAATTGTTTCAAACACGCTTAATCCGCTGGTTACCAAATCATCAAACAGGATGACTGTTTGGCCGGCTGTAAACACTCCTTCCACGGCTTTTTTAGTGCCATAATCTTTGACTTCTTTTTTTCTCATAATCATGGTCTGGTTGTGTTCAATGGAAATCACCGTGGCGATGGGAATGGCGGTGTAGGGGACGCCGCAAATCAAATCAAACTTGAGATTTTTAATTTTGTCCCAGAGCGTGTTGGAAACTTTTTTTAAAATTTCGGGATAAGAAATTATTTGGCGCAGATCAATATAAATAGGGGACATGATGCCACTTTTTAATTTGAATTCGCCGAATTTGACGACATTGATTTCGTAAAGTTTGAGGATTAGATCTTTGGTGTTCATATAAAAATAAATTAAAAATATACAATTTTTCCGCTTTTATCGCGATGATATTTGCCGAATTCAGTTATTTGGTTAGCCAATTCTCTGGACACAACCGGTCCATGCGTGCACATACAAATACCGAGAGGGTCAACCGCGCATTGTCCGCAGACGCCGATTCCGCATTTCATATATCTTTCTATACTGACTTCACAGTTGACGTCATATTGATTGCATATGTCCAGCACCTTTTTTTCCATCAGTTCCGGACCGCAAGTGGCGACTAATATTTTTTCTTTATCTTTTGCCCTGGCCAACATTTCAGCTAATAAATCAGTCACAAAACCACAATGGCCTTGACTGCCGTCGTTAGTGGCAATATGCAATTTAGCGTTGTTTATCGCGCTTATTCTTTTTTCAAATAATAAATCACTTGCGCTTCTGGCGCCAGCCAAAAAATCAATTTGATTGTTTAATTTAGCGATTTCTTCCGCTAAAAAACCCAGAGGGGCGGCACCATATCCGCCAGCCACCATAATATAGCGAGTATTGGGACGCAGAGAAAAATTTGTGCCATACGGGCCGATTATGCCGACACAATCGTTGACTTTCATTTGAAATAATTTATTGGTTAATGGACCGCGATTAAAAACAGTTAAACCAAATTTTTGGCCATCATCATAAGCGATGGAGAATGGTTTTTGGTCAACCCCCGGAATCCAAAGCATAACAAATTGGCCGGGCTTGCTGCCTAGCGCGTAATCAAAATAAAAAGTTTTGACTTGGTTGGTCTCGTCAACTATTTGGGAAATTTTTATATGCTGTGGAATGTCCATAATTTTTTTTGAATAAGTATATATGTCTATTTCGCTCCTTGTGCTTCGCGATGTCGCTCCAACAGACATATATACTTATTCATATAGCTTAATTTTTATATGCGCAACCGCGAATTTCATCCAAGGATTTAATGTTCTCCTCACGCATGATTTGTTTCATCTCGTCAGTGATTTTTTTAAACACGTCTTCACCGCGAAAATATACAGCCGAACCAATGCCCAACAGAGTGGCGCCGGCCATGATCATCGCTAGAGCATCTTCGCCCGTGGTGATGCCACCGGTGCCGATGATGGGGATCTTGACGGCTTGGGCGAGGCTATAGACGCAATTAAGGGCGATTGGGAATAAAGCCGGTCCCGATACCCCGCCTTGTTTATTGTGTAATATCGGTTTACGGCTGTAAATATCAATGGCTATACCGCTGATCGTGTTGACTGCCACCAAACCATCAGCGCCGGCCGCTTCCACTGCTTTGGCAATATCCACAATATTCCAAGCATTGGGAGAAAGTTTAATCAGAATCGGAACATTGGCTTTGGCTTTTACTTTTTTGGTAATAGTAGTGGCCGCTTGGGTGGAATAAGCAAAAGGTTCGCCAAATTCTTTCATAACATTGGGACAAGAAATATTTACTTCCAAAAAATCAAGCGGAGCATCAGAGATTTTTTCAGTTACTTGAGCAAATTCGTCAAAAGAACCGGCAAAAATGGAGCCGATCAAAGGAGAGTCGGAAATTTGCTTGAATTTTTTCATTTCCTCAACCGCTGATTCTACGCCCGGGTTGGATAGTCCCACGGCATTGATAAAATATTGCTTAGCTCCGACCATGGTGGGGTTGGCGTGCCCCGGCCTGGGCTCAATGGAAACGGATTTGGTAGTGACGCCACCACAACCGTTATTAATGGCGTTTTTTAAGCTGGCGGCGGTAACGCCTAAAATACCCGACGCCAAAACAATCGGATTTGAGAATTTTTTGTCCAAAAAATCAGTTTGAAGCATAGATACCTTATTGTACCATATTTTCTTTTTCCAGCAACCACATAATAATGCCTTTTTGGCCATGCAAACGATTTTCAGCTTGGTCAAAAATTACTGAATTTGGATGGCGAACAGCATCTTTGGTTATTTCATAACCGATATGGCAAGGCATGCAATGCATAATTTTGGCTTGAGGACAGTATTTATTTATTTTTTCAGCGTTTAATTGATAGGGCATAAATAAATCTTTTCTTTTTTCAAATTCAGACTGCATTTCCGGTTTTACTTGGCCGTTTTGGAAAAATTCCATATCCATCCATGTGTCAGTATGCACATAATCAGCGCCAGTCAGAGCTTCTTCAAGATTGAGGGTCTTAACTACAAGACCGGTCTGATCGGCCATAGAGTTTAATTCATCATCAACGCTTGGCTGATGCGCTTCGGGCGCGACAATATATATTTTTATTCCCAATTTGGCGCACATCAGTTTGAGGGTATTGGAAACATTGTTTTCTATTCCCAACCAGGTGATTTTTTTGATGTTTTCCAATCCGTTTGAGTGTTCTACCATGGTTAACAAGTCGCTCAATGCTTGGGCGGGATGATATTTTTCCGAACAAGCGTCAATTACCGGAATGCGGTTGAAAGAAGCGGCTAGTTGGACGTCAGCTGATTTTAAAGCCCGAAACATGAGAATGTGGCCAAAGCGCATAACCGCTTGGATCTCATCATCAAAGTCGGTCAGAGAAAATTGCGTGGTTTTGGAATCAACAAAAATTGAATGTCCACCCAATTCAGTCATGCCGGCTTCAAAAGACAGTCGCGTGCGCGTGGAGCCTTTTTGAAACAGCATAATCATGGTTTGATTTTTGAGATAGTCGGTCAGAATTTTTTCTTTTCTTTTGGCTTTGATTTTGATGGCCAAATCAAGCATGGATAAAATTTCTTCTTTGGTTTGTTCTTTGAGCGAAATGAGATGTCTCATAAAATTAAAATTAAATTATATAAATTTTATTATTTAAGATTGTGTATATTGGCCAGCCGATTAACTCCCAGCCGTTAAATGGAGACCAGCCACATTTGGTTTTTAATTTTGTGTTGTTAACAGGTTTGGTTTGATTCATAGCCACTATTACCCAGTCGTTATTGTTTGGCAGATTGAATATTTTTTGGATATTACGGCGTGTTAGATCAATTATTTTTTGTAAACTGATTTTGCCCTGATGATGAGCAGAGAGTAATAAAGGCAGACTGGTTTCTATGCCGGGGACACCGGAAGGAGATTGCGGATAGGGCTGGGATTTTTCTATTAAAGTATGCGGAGCGTGATCAGTGCCGATGGTATCAATCGTGCCATCATTAATCGCTTGCCACAGGGCTTGTTGGTCATCTGAAGTACGCAAAGGCGGATTCATTTGTGCTTTGGCGCCCAGTTTGTCATAAGCGTTTTGATTTAAAAACAGATGGTGAGGGGTGATTTCACAATAGACTTTTATTCCTTTTTGTTTAGCTTGACGGATTAAATCAATTTCTTCTTTGGTGCTTACATGACAGATATATAAGCGAGTTTGATATTTTTCAGCGAGCAAAATGGCCTGTTTAACTGCTGTGATGGCAGTTTGACGATCGCGGATTTTAGAGTGGTCAGACACATTTGGATTCTGGATTTTTTGTTTTTGATTTTGGATAATAGCTTCGTCTTCAGCATGCACGGCCACAATTAAATCCAAGTCAGAGGATTTTTGAAAGATTTTTTCTTGATCAGCCGGTTTGTCCACCAATAAATCGCCGGTGCTGCTACCCATAAACATTTTAATGCCGATTGTTTGATCTTTGATATGACTGAATTTGTTAAAATTGTCGGGCGTGGCTCCAAAATACAAATGATAACGCAGGGGAATGCCGGCTAAAGCCAGCTGTTTTTCAATCAAGTTTTTTTTGCCCGCCAAAGTTTGTTGGCTGACAATGGCCGGATTGTTATTGGGCATGTCAAACACTTCGGTTACGCCTCCGGCCAGAGCCGCGGCCGAAGCCGTGGTCCAGTTTTCTTTATATTCGTGCCCGGGAGCGCGAAAATGCACATGCGGATCAATCAAAGCCGGCAGGACGGTCAAATGGGCGGCATCAATAACATCATCAAGACCGTCTTCAATTTGAAGATCAATGATTTTTTGTTCGGCGGTATTGATTTGTTTGAATAAAGACATTTAATTATTTTTATATTCTTTGATTTCTTCTTGTTTAAAGATTTTTTCGCAATAGTGGCATTGGAGTTTGAGACTGTGATTGCGGGATATAACGCTAAAGACAGTGTCGGTGCCGTCGTGATTGGTCACGCATTTGGGATTGGGGCAGACAATCACATGCTCGATTTGCTGGGGAATTTCCACTCGGAATTTTTTGTGAACTTTGTAATCGCGAATAATATTGATGGTGGCATGGGGCGCTAAAATGGCCACGCGATTCATTTCTTCAGGAGTTAATTCTCTTTTTTCCACTTTGATGATGTCTTTGTATTTTTGCGTGCGGCTGGAAAAGTTGAGGCCTACTGACACAATCTTGTTTTCGGCCGCCAGATTAAGCAAACGGATTATTTTGAGAGCGACGCCATTGTCAATATGGTCTATAACCGTGCCTTCTTCAATGGCAAAAACGCGAAAAGCGCGCATTTCTTTGGGTGGTTTTGATTTCATAGTATTATTGGTTTATGTTGTCCTTTACTTATTAATTTAAAATTATTTAAAAATTATTTAAGTTTTCCCAAAACCAAGCCAAGCAGGGCTTGACGAACATAAAGTCCGTTTTGGGCTTGTTCAAAATAGTAGGCGTATTTGGTTTTGTCCACGTCCGGAGTGATTTCATTGACGCGCGGCAAGGGGTGCATGATTTTGAGATTGGGCTTGACCTTGTCCAGCATGTTGGCGCGCAAAACATACACGTCTTTGACTCTTTCATATTCCATCAGATCGCCAAAGCGTTCTTTTTGAATGCGGGTCATGTAAGCGATGTCAACTTTGTTAAGGACGCTTTCGATTTTGTCATGCAAAGAAAACTTAATCTTTTTTTCTTTGAGTTCATCGCAAATATATTGTGGCATTTGAAGGCTTTCGGGAGCGACAAAATACAAACGGGCATTGAAGTGAGCCAGAGCCTGGGCGAGCGAGTGGGTGGTGCGTCCGTATTTAAGGTCTCCGATAAGAGCGATATCAAGGCCGTTTAATTTTTTCTGGCATTCTTCAATTGTAAAAAGATCCAGCAGGGTTTGAGTGGGATGCTGGTTGGCGCCATCTCCGCCGTTGAGCACTGGTTTATCCGTGGCTTCGCTCGCGCGTCGCGCCGAGCCTTCAATCGGATGGCGCATGGCTATTACATCGGCGTATTGGCCGATTATTTTAATTGAATCATAAATGGTTTCTCCTTTTTTGGCCGAAGTCACGCCGGCATCCGCGAATCCGACCACGCGCGCTCCCAAACGATTGGCCGCGGTTTCAAATGATAATCTGGTTCTGGTGGATGGCTCAAAAAAACAGCTGGCCATTACCTTGCCCTCTAATAATCGGGGCTGATTTTTGGTTTTTAAAGTTTTGGCATGTTTGAGAATATGCAAAATTTCAGTTTTATCTAAATCGCCAATAGATATTATATCGCGATCAAGAAAATTTAGCTCCATAAAATTAAAAATTAAAAAAAGCCACTCTAATGGGAGTGGCTTTCCGTTTTAATAATAGTTGTTTGTTTTGATTTTAGAATATAGTGGGTCATAATTATTGGTTCCATTTTAGCAGGATATGCCCAAAATGGCAAATGCTTGTCTTGTGGATATAATTTGACTATATAGTCTATTAATTTTTAGCCAATCTTTTTTTGTAGCCGGTTAAATCCAGATTACCCGGCGCTCCCAAACTGATTTTGGAAGCGAGATTTTTGGCTGGGTTGATTTGATAATTGGCGATTTGTGACAAAGCCAACTGATAAGCTTGTCGAAAGGGGATTTTTTTTGTTTTAACCAGTTCGTTGGCAATATCAGCGGCAAAAATACCCGGACTGATTTTGGATTCAATGATTTTTTGATTGGGCCGGATATTTTGCAGATACAGCCTAACCACCGGCAGGCTGGTTAAAACAATATCAACACTTTCTAAAAGCGGTTTTTTGTTTAGCTGTGAATCTCGGTTATATCCGGAAAGAGGGTTTTTACTGTTTTCTTTAACAGCCAATTGATTGGCTATAACAATATTGACATAACCTCTCATTATTTCCAAACCATCGGGGTTGTTTTTTTGTGGCATGATGCTGGAGCCGGTGGTCAAATTTTTGGGTAAAGAAAAATAATTGAATTCCTGGCTGGCGAATAAAATCATGTCATTGGCAAAACGGCCAAGCGTGAGCATGATTTGAGTAAGCGCTTCCAGATACAAGCTGTCAAATTTACCACGGCTGTTTTGACAATAAAGAGAATTGATTTGAATATTTTTGAATCCCAATTCTTTGGCGGTGAATTTTCTGTCCAAAGGCAAGGCCACGCCAAAACCAGCGGCGCTACCCAGCGGACTTTTGTCAATTTGATTTAAGATTGCGCCGCAAAATTCCGCGTCGTCCATCAGCGCTTCGGCGTAAGCGGAATAATAATGGCCAACACTGGAAAGCATGGCTTGTTGTCCATGGCTGTAGCCCGGCAAGGGGACGGATTGATATTTTCGCGCTTGTTTAAGCAAAAGCGCGGCTGTAAGCCTAACTTCTTTTTTGATTATATTTAATTTATCTTTCATGTATAAGCGCAAAGCCGTGAGCACTTGGTCGTTGCGACTGCGTCCAATATGGATTTTGGGCCCTACGGACGGCAATTTTTCAGTCAAATAATTTTCAATCACCGTGTGACAGTCCTCGTCCGTGATTTTGATCGTGATTTTACCAGCTGACCAATCTTTTTTTAGATTATCCAGCGCTTTTATCACGCGGGCGGATTCAACGGTTTTTAATAAGCCTATTTTTTTGAGGCCTAAAACATGAGCGCGCGTGCCTAAAATATCATAAGGCATTAGCGCGGCGTCCAGCAAATAATCATCGCCCACGGTATATTTTTCTATCAGAGGATGAAGACGAATATTGTCTTTTTGCCATAATTTAGTCATAGATTTGTTTAATTTTTGTTTAATTCATCTTCGTAGCTATATATGTTATAAGCGGTTTTTTGCGGCATGTTATAGATTTCAATAAATCCCGGCGAAGCATTTTGATTGAATTTGGCGTTTTTGTTGAAGGTGGCCAAATCCAAATTAAACAGCGAATAAGGCGATTCAATGGCGACAACATGTATGTTGCCTTTGTATAATTTTATTTTTACTTTGCCGGTGACTTTTTTGTTGTGGCTATTGATATAAGCATGAATATGATACATGACCGGGTCGTACCATTTGGCTCCATAAGTAAGATAGGCCCATTTTTTATCCAGAATTTCTTTGAGTTCGTTTTCTTCCCGCGTGGAAACCAGTTGTTCCAATTTTTTGTGAGCGGATATAATTATGCTTGCTCCTGGATTTTCATACACGCCCCTTACCTTTAGGCCCACTATTCTATCTTCAATCAGATAAACATAGCCGACTCCATGCTCAGCGCCGATTTGGTTGCATTGCATTATAATCTCACTTAGTTTCTTTTTTTCGCCATTTATGGCCATGGGCACGCCTTTGACAAATTCAAGTTCAAGTATTTGCGCGCTGTCGGAGGCTGTTTCAGGAGTTTTGCACCATTGGAGAATTTTTTCCACTGGCGGAATCAACTTGGGGTCTTCAATCTCTCCGCCTTCGGCCGTGTTGCTCCACATGTTTTCATCATAAGAATATGGGGAATCTTTTTTTTGTTTGATTTCTATGCCGTGTTCTTGCGCATAAACGATTTCTTCTTCTCTGCCCATGCCCCATTCTCTGACCGGCGCGATGGTTTTTATTTGTGGATCAAGAGTGGTCATATAGCCTTCAAACCGGACTTGATCGTTGCCTTTGCCCGTGCATCCATGCGCTATTACCTTGATATTGCGTTCTTTGGCGATTTTGACCGCGATTTTGGAAATAATTACCCTTCCCAAAGGGCAACCGAGCGCGTAGCCACCTTGATAATCGGCATTGGCTTTGATGGCTTCGGATAGGATGATGTCAGAGAATTCGTCTTTGCCATCATAAACTATGGCATCTTTGGCGCCCAAATCAAGGGCTTTTTGTTTGATTTGTTCCAAATTATCAGCTGTTTGTCCGATATTAATGGTCAAGGTAACAACCGCGCTGTTGTATTCCTGCTGAATCCATTTAAGCATGACTGAAGTATCCAGGCCACCGGAATAAAGCAAAAGACAGGTGTCAAATTCGCCTTTTTTAGCTTCGTGCGAGGCTACTTTTTGATAGTTGGTTTGAGTATTCATATTATTGTTATTTTGATTAAATAAAAAACCTCCGGCATTTCGGAAGTTTAGTGGCTGGTAAATGAATTTTTATTCAATTACAAACTACAACATCTTCCAAAATGCCCGTGTACGACGACGATTTTGTGTGTAGTTTTGGTAATTCATACTAATTTAATAACCAAGACTTATTGTATGACCTTATGGTTTTTTTGTCAAATTAATTTTTATCCACAACCAGTCAGCCCATTTTTTGGCGTAATATTTTTTCCATTACTTTGGGGTCAGCCGAGCCTTCAGTGGCTTTCATGGCCATGCCAATGAGAAATTTTATTATTGGCTCTTTGCCGGCTTTGAATTGGGCCACTTGCTCGGGGTAATTTTTGATGATTTCAGCGGCGATTGTTCCTAGCTTGTTCGCATCATCCACCTGGCCATAGCCTTTTTCTTCCATAATATGAGTCGGATCTTTGTCCGCGCCGGATTCAAGCATTTCCATTAAAATTTTTTGCGCGTTGGTTGAATTTATTCTGTTAGCGTAAATGAGAGCGATTAGTTCAGCAAAATTTTCCGGCTTAATTTTTAATTGTTTAATATCAATTTTTTGTTCACTCATCATACCCATTAATTTAGAGGTCAGCCAGCCTCCGGCCAAGCGCGCCAGTTCGTTTTTTGTATTAATGCCGGCCACAGTGTTTTTATCTTTGTTTTTTGTTTCCGGCAGACTGCTAGACCAATCATACAGTTCACTCATGACATTTTCCGTAAAATCAGCCCAATGATTATTGGCAGTCAAAAGATGCGAATCAGCTTGCGTAAAACCGTATTCATCATGGAATCTTTGGCGTTTTTGTTGAGGTAGTTCGCTGGTTGTTTGTTCATCGCCGGCCATGACTAGGGGATTAAACGGCGGAATATCCGGCTCGGGAAAATAGCGGTAATCAGCTGAAGTTTCTTTGGATCTTTGCCAAACGGTTTTTTGTCCAACCGCATCCCAGCCTCTGGTTTCTTGCGTCCATTTTTCGCCTTTTTCCAGCATATTTGTTTGTCGGATGATTTCATATTTGATGCCTTTTTCAATATTGCGAAAAGAGTTGATATTTTTTAATTCAACTTTGGGATTCAAAACATAATCGCCAATCGGTTCAATCGCGCCCTTGGCTTTTTTGTATCGGCCCTCTTCTTGCAAAGAAATATTGGCTTCACAGCGCATGTGGCCTTTTTCCATGTCAGCATCGCTTACGCCCAAAGCGCGAAAAATTAACTGCAGTTCTTGACAATATTTTTTAGCTTCAATCGCGCTTTGGATGTCCGGTTCAGACACTATTTCCACCAAGGGCAGACCGGAGCGATTGAAATCAACCTTTGTATTCTCTCCCTCATGTGATAATCTGGCAGTATCTTCCTCCAAATGAACGCGAGTAATGCCAATATTGGCTTGAAGACGATGGTTTTCTGATTCCGCAAAATCAAGCTCAATCTGGCCGTTGACGCCGATCGGTTGGTCATATTGAGAAATTTGATAACCTTTGGGCAGATCCGGATAAAAATAGTTTTTGCGATCAAATTTACTTTCTTTGGCTATCTGGCAATGCAAGGCCCGGGCGATTTTGACAGTGTAGGCAATGGCTTTTTGGTTGGGTACGGGCAAAGTGCCGGGGTGAGCCAGACAGATTTCACAGATGTTGGTGTTGGGTTTGATTTCATCCGGATCATTGGCGCAAGCGCAAAACATCTTGCTTTTTGTTTTAAGCTCCACATGGATTTCCAAACCGATAATAGGGATATATTTAGACATTTGATTATATTTTTTTTGGCGTGGATTTGATTTCATTGTAAAGCATAATCGGCACCATTAATATTAGAGGGAATATCAAAAAATAGATTGAAGTGTCAATCAGTCTTTTGCCGACTACCCACCAGACCAGATCGGGAGAGATTAGGTTATATATTTGCGCGACGATCCATCTTAATAAAACTATTAAAATGGAATAAATAAGCATGGGCATTATCCAGCGCAAAAAAATTCCCAGCCAATGATTGACAACTAGCGCTTTGCTTTGTTTAAGGGCGTTTAATGGTTTGGCATTTTCAAAAACCACTATAAAAAAGCTGAAAAGATACCAAATAAAAAATATCACTCCCGGCACGATAAACAAAATCGTTCCGCCAAAGATAATCAGACCAGCGAGGATGGCTGTTAAAAGAGAGGGAATAAACAAACGCCGGCCGGCTGATAGGTTTTGTTTCATCTTATTATCGGGATTGTTATCCAGCGCTTTTTTTATGGTCAAGGACAATCCGATGGCCGTCCAATAATTGATAATCATACTTAGCAAAAAAAGAATCAGCACAATCAGATCGCCGATTAAGGTGCCGCGAAGCAATATTTCCACCTGGATATACAATACCACTAGGGCGGCTATGACAGTGACTACTATTGGCAGCCACATTAAAAGCATATAGGGCAAAAAGAGGCGGAAGTTTTTAAAATAAAATAATACTTGTTCTTCCATGCTTTTTAAAGGGTTTGAGGTCATAAAATAAATATTTAGATTCACGCCAAAAGGCGGTTAAAATCGTATAAATATATTATATCATTTTTTTGAACCGCCAACAATCTTGAGTTTGGTTTTTTTATCAAGAATTTGCCAAATTTTTTTATGGATTTGTTCAACCGTCATGATTTTATTGTTTTTAACACACTCAATCAATTTGAATTCCGGGTATAAGCGAGCCAGCTCAAGGTAAGTTTGTTCCGCGTCTTTAAGATGGGCCAAATCGTCTTCATGAATATCGCGTTTTTTGCCTTGGAGATATTCGCGCCGGCCTTTTTTGTCCACTAATTTTTGAGAAATTTGGGGGGTGACATGTAAAATAATGTTAATATTTGGTTTGGGCAGATTGAGCCGATTGTATTCCAATTCATAATTCCATTTAAAATATTTTTTTCTTTGCGCAAAGTTTTTGATTTTTCCGCCTTGGTGGGCCATATTGGACGCGACATAACGGTTGGCGATCACGATATATCCGGATTTAAGCCAGTCTCTGATTTTGTCGGCGGCCGCGTAGCGATCCAGAGCGTAGAAAAGACTGGCTACATAAGGACCGACTTTGACGGCTGAGCCAAACTCGCCGTTAAGATATTTTTCCACCATAATGGCGCTGGGTTGTCCATATTGGGGAAAACTGATTAATTTAACCGGTTGGCCGGATTGTTTTAATTTTTTTACCAGCAGTTTGGTTTGGACGCTTTTGCCGGATCCGTCCGTGCCTTCAATCATGATAAACATATTTTTAGATTTTTTCGTAAGTGATAAAAGAAAATTTGTTATGATTTTCACGCTCTTGTTCATGCCAAACTGTCGGATCAATATCAGGGAAAAAAGCATCGCCGTTTACGACTTGATTAACGCGGGTGATGAATAGTTTGTCCGCCAGATTGATGGTTTGTTTATAAATGGAAGCGCCGCCAATGACAAAAATATCTTGGTCAGAATTTTTTTTTATGGCGCTTTGGATATCTTGATAAATTTTTGTCCCTTGGGGCGCTTGGTAATTGGTGTCGCCGGTAATAACCAAATTGCGTCGACCCGGCAAAGGTTTTCCTAAATAATTCAGAATGGATTCAAATGTTTTACGACCCATCAATACAGTCTGATTGGCAGTTAATTCCTTGAAGTGTTTGAGATCTTCAGGCAGATGCCAAGGCAGTTGGTTATTTTGTCCAATACAGTTGTTTTGCGCTAGAGCGGCGATGAGATAAATCATGTTTTAAAATTTTTTAAACGGCAATATCAAATTTGATTCGCGGATAACTTTCATAGCCAATCAGTTTGGTGTCATCAGCGGTCCAATCAAAAATGGATGTAAATTGGTCGGTTTTGATTTGGGGCAGAGGATATTTATCGGGATCGCGGGTTAATTGTTCGCGCGCCCCATCAATATGATTGCGATAGATATGAGTATCGCCCAAGAACCCAACCAATCGGCCTTCTCGCAAATTGGTTTCTTTGGCTAGCAGGTGCAAAAGAGTGGCGTAACTGGCGATATTAAACGGCAGTCCCAACATAACATCCACCGAGCGCTGGTTCCAAAGCAGGCTCAATCGATTGTCATTAATCACTACTTGAAAAAGATAATGGCAGGGAGGCAGGGCCATTTGATCCAGCATGCACGGATTCCAAGCGGTTATGATCAGGCGCCGGTCAGTCGGATCGGTTTTAATTTTATTTACCAGATTTTGTAGCTGATCTATGCCTTGGCCGGTGTAGTCAGTATTATAATTTTGATAAGGCGCGTTAAAATGTCGCCATTGAAATCCGTAAATCGCCCCTAAATCGCGTTCGGTTGCCATTTTTTGCTTGGTCGCTTCATCTTTAGCATAAGGCACTTTGCGCGGGTTGCACCATTCATCCCAAATGTGATTGTCGCGATCTTGAAGCCATTGTTTGTCCGTAATTCCTTTGATAAAAAATTCCAGCTCGGTTTTGATCAGGCGGTAGGGCATTTTTTTGGTGGTCAAAAGCGGAAAACCAGTTTGCATGTCATGTTCAAACATAGTTCCGGCCACGGAAATAGTGCCGGTGCCCGTGCGGTCGGCTTTGGTTACGCCATTGTTTAGAATATTTTGAATTATGCGCAAATAGTTCTTCATAGACAGTTTGAGCGGTTAGGCGGCTTTACGAGTGGATTTTTTGCCTGGAATAGTTTTGTTTGGAATAATCTTGGTTTTTTCTTCTTCTAATTTTAGGTCTTCTAGTTCCTCGGCTAACTCTTCTATTTTTTGGAGGTCTTTATCTATAAGGAAGCGTTCATATAGATATTTTTGACGGTATCTAGCAGACACGCGTTTCTTTTCATCAGCGGGCATATTTTTCGCGTATTCATAAATAGCCTCTTCAGAAGATCCAATGGAATCTGTGTTTTTTAAGTAGCTTTCTTTTATTACTTCTCGGGCGATTTTATTGGCTAAATTTGTTCTTAGTTCAGTTTTTTGATTGGTTTCTTTATTTCGTAATTTAATCGGCGTTTCTCCATCCGGTTCGTAACCAAGTTGGGCCAATTTAAGTTCCAGCCTAAATCTATCCACCTCTTTTTTCTTTAGCAGTTGTCTTATTTTGTCCAACAAAGTTTCTTCATCTGGCGCGTCTGTTTCTTTTAATTCTTCCGGTTTAATACCTATTCCTTTAGCGTCTATGTATTTCCAATCGGGGAAGTTTGTCAAATTATATTTTATATTTTCTTTGTTTTTGGCTATGTCTCTTTTTTGTTTGCTTTTTTGGCTGTTTGGATCAATATTTTTTTCTTCTATTTCTTCCATCAAATCATAGGTCTTATCTTCTAGGTTTTTTACCTCTATTTTGATGTCAGAAATTTTTTTCATGGCTAGCTGTTTTTTTTCTTCTGTTGGCGAGGAAGAATTTACGTAATTTTGCAGGTCTTTTAAATAACCTAAGATGTATATCAGGCGGTTTTCCATGAGGTTGTATCTGTTTTTGATTGACTCTGGCGCTTGATAATGTTTTGTATCGGCCGTTATTCTAAATTTTTTCATTTCAAGAATATTTCTTTCCACATTATTAATCAGCGGACGCAATATTTTTTCTCTTTCCCATTCTGCTTCGCTAATTTCCGGTATCGGTGTTGAAGGCGATTCAATGGATGAGCTAATTTTTGATGTTTTGATTTTTGCTTTAGAAAGGTCTACTTTTGTGAGTTTTATTTTTTCAGCTTCGGTTTGATCCGCGTCATCATTTCTATCCAAAGAAAGACGCGACAGAGGCAAAGTGGTATCTCTTAGTCTTTGCAGGGGCATAGTCATGGTTTTGTCCAAATCAGCTTCTAATATTGTTTGTCTGGAATTAAAATCGTTATTGCCCGGGTAAGTTTTTTTGGTAAAAGGCAGAATATTTAATGGCACAGTGTCGGCGTTTTCAATCGCGACAGGTTTTAGTTCTTTGGCTAGAGCCAAAATTTGTCGGCGTAATTTTTCGTTGGCAGTCGCCAAAGATGGAAGTCGATCCGAAGTGACACTGAAGAGCTGATCTTTGATATCATCCAGCCGGCTTGCCAACTCAGCAAACTTTTTTTGATATTTTGTTTTTAATTTTCCAGTCGGCATTTCAGTGATGGCCGTTTTGATATTTTTTTTCGATCGATAAAGCGCGCTATGCATCAGGTTTGTTTGCCGGTCTATTTCAGCTAATATTTCTGAATCGGATTTGGGCGGTTCAATATCTATTTCAAATTCTCCCTCTCCGTTTTTGTCATATGTTCCTGAAGGAATATCCCCGCCCGCATCCAAGTGATTATCAAGAGTGGAAATTTTTCGTTCAATCGGCGGGATTGGCTGAGTGATATTTGGAGCCAACTGTGTGTCAGCCAAAGCCAGGTCAGAGGTGTCTTTTTTTGGCACTGGTTGTATTTCCGGTTCAGTAATCGCGTCTGACATTTCCAAAAGATCTTCGTCGGTTAATTCAATTTCTTCTGTTTCATTGATTTTGTTCAAATTTTTATCAGTAAGTTCACGCACAAATTCTCGCGCGATTTCTTTTTCTTCTTTTTTGAGTTGTTCAATTTCTTTGGCTTCTTGTTCGCTTATTTCTATCAAATCTTCATCATTTAAAATATCTTGCGTATCATGGCTTACTTGATCTCCAATATTTATCATTTCTCCGGTTGCTTTAGTTGCATCATTGGCTTGGACTGCTTGTTCTAATTTGGCCGTGCTTGGTTGATGATCGCTAGTAAAAAGATTAACCATTCTGTCTCTCACGCGTCCCAGCCAGCTGGGTTTTTTTAATTTTTTATCTTGATTTTTTTGGTTTTCGCGTCCCGCATGGGACATTTCAGGTTTAGTCATATTATTTTATATTTTTAATTTTATTTTTAATTTTTTGTATCTTTTTTTGGTCGTTGTTTTTTTGCGCTTGAAGACGAATCTGTTCGGCTTCATCGCGAATGTTTTGTTCTTTTTTTAAAAAAATGAAAAAAGTCGCCAAAGCTTTGGCAATAATTTTTTTGGTAGTTTGAATAGGAGCCATAAGATATAAATTATCCGGTGGAGCCAAATCCTCCCCGATTTTGATTAGGCAATTGATCTTTTTCTTGCCAGTCGGCTTGGTTGGCGCGCACAAAAACACCTTGGCCGATTCGCTCGCCACGAGCGATATGAGTCGGTTGGTCAGAAAAATTATACACTTGCATTTTTATTTCGTCTTCAGGTCCGCAATAGTCGCGATCAATAATGCCGATGCCGTGCGGGATGAGCAAGTTTTTTTTACGTGGCGTGCCGGAACGGGGGACAATAATCAGCATATATTCATCCGGAGTTTGAATGATCAGATTGCTGGGAATAAGCGCCAAAGATTTAGCCGGTATTTCCATATCCAATCGGCTGTATAGGTCAAAAGCCACGGCGCCGGCAGTGTGGTACTCAGGCAAGGGCAAAGTTTTGTCCACGCGCTTGATATTTATTTTCATAATGCTTTTATTTTTTTCACGATTTCATCTATTTGAGTGAATAGTTGTTCTTTGGAGTCATTATTGTTTGCGCTAAAATCAGCTTTGGCGATCATTTCTTGAATTTTTTGTTCCGGCTCTTGACGGCTTTGTTCTAAAAATTGTTCATAGCTGATTTTTTGGTCATCAGCGTTTTCTTGACGCTGACTAAGGCGATTGTAGCGGATTTTAATATCGGTTTTTAAAGCGATGATATAGAAATTATCCAGTTTTTTGAGATAAGCGACATCGCTGGGCCGGCGAATGCCTTCGGTAATTATCATTTCGTTGTCGGCTTTGCTTACGTCATCAGCCAAAACCCGTGACATCACGTCGTCGCCAAAAGCCGAGCGCAGAGCCGTGGAAATAGTCTGCAGATTGGCGCGGTCAATCGGCAGATACAAGCGAGTCAAAATATCGCGCAACATGTCAGAGAAGCGAAAAGTTTGAGCTTGGTATTTTTGGCTTAAATATTCAGTGACGGTTGTTTTGCCGGCCGATATTTCTCCCACTAATCCTATAATAATTTTTTTATCCATAGTTATTTTGCTTCTTGGCTGACATATTGGCGCGTTTTGATGCCAGCGGTTTCAAACAAACGGCGCGAGGCGACAAAAGAGTCTACATCGTGATATTTATCGCTTTCAAAAATTATTTCATTAATGCCGTTTTGAATCAGAGTTTTGGCGCACTCGTTGCAAGGAAAAAGAGTGCAGTAAATTTTGCAATTTTTGGTGGAATTATTAGCATTGTAAACCGCGTTTTCTTCGGCATGACAAACATAGGCATATTTTGTTTGTAAAAAACCACCTTGTCGATCCCAAGGCAGGTCATTGTTGCCAATTCCGCGCGGAAAGCCATTGTACCCCAGTCCAACCACAACATTGTTTTGATCTACAATCACGGCGCCGGCTTGGGTGGATGGATCTTTGGAACGCTTGGCGATCAGTCCGGCCATGAGCATAAAACATTCATCCCAAGAGATATAGTTTTCTCTAGCTTTTTCCATAAGAATTATAAATAATTATATATGTGATTATATCAAGTTTTGGCGTATTTGCCAAGTAATTATAATTTAGAAGTAAAAAACGCAAAACAGGCTGTTTAGCCTGCTTTGTTGAATATTTGATTTGATTTTTTAAACGATTTCCAATTTTATGGAAGGTCCCATGGAAGAGCAGATATATAGGTTTTTTATGTATGAACCTTTTACTCCGGCCGGTTTGATTTTTTTAAGAGCTTCGTAAAATTTTTCAAAATTTTCCGCTAATTGTTGGTCGCTAAAACTGGTTTTGCCGATTATTTGGTGGATATTTCCACCATCATCGTTTTTGAAATTTACTTTGCCCTTTTTTTGTTCACCAATCATTTTGGCAATATTGGGGCCAACGGTGTCGTTTTTGGGGTTAGGCATCAGTCCGCGCGGTCCCAAGACTTTGGCCACTTGAGCCATTTTGGGCATCATATCCGGAGTAGTGATGGCCACGTCAAAATCAATTTTACCTGAATCTTTGATTTTTTTGATGTCTTCTTCATCATAGACGAAATCAGCGCCAGCTTTTTTGGCCTCGTCAGCTTTGTTGGCGGACACAAAAGCGGCTACTTTTTTGGTTTTGCCGGTGCCATGAGGCAAGTTGGCCACGGAGCGAACCAATTGGTCGGTTTTTTTGACGTCTATTCCCAGACGGGCGTGAATTTCAACGCTGGCGTCAAATTTAACGCCAGAAGTTTCTTTGACCAGCTTGATAGCTTCAGCCAAGCTGTAGGTTTTTTTTGGGTCAATTTTGGCCCGCGATTCCTTCATCCTTTTTGACATAAATTTGTCCGGTGGTTTTATTTTTTTAACGACCGGTTTGTGGTGCAAGCTCCCAAAATGTTTTTGGGATCCCACGTAATTTAATATTTAAAGCGTGTTTGATTATACAATTATTCGGTTGATTTGTCAATACTGTTCCAAATAATTGCTTTTTTCCCAGTCAGTCACCGCCGAGCAGAAATTATTCCATTCATTTATCTTGATGTTGTGGTATTTATTGTAGGTGTCTTCTCCCAAGACTTGACGAATGACGGAATCGTTTTTTAGAGCGGTCAAGGCGGCGCGTAAATCAGCCGGCAGGGTTTCAATTTTGCGTTTGTTCATTTCTTCCGCGCTCAAATCATAAACATTTTCTTCCGTAGCGATCGGAATCATGGTTTCATTGGCCAAGCCATCCAATCCAGCCGCCAGCATAACGGCAAAACTAAGATAGGGATTGGCGGTGGGGTCGGGACAGCGCAATTCAACTCTGGTGGAAGCGGGGTTATCCGGATTGGTTTTTGGAACGCGAATGAGGGCTGAACGGTTGGTGGTGCCCCAAGTGATATATACGGGCGCTTCATAGCCGGCCACGAGACGTTTGTAAGAGTTAATCGTGGGATTGAGAATGGCGTTCATGGCTTTGATGTGCTTGAGTTGTCCGGCAATAAATTTTTTGGCGGTTTTGCTCAATTTATGATGGTCGGTTGGATCGTAAAAAGTGTTTTCTCCATTGCTAAAAAGACTTTGGTGCACGTGCATGCCCGAACCATTGATGCCAAAAAAAGGCTTGGGCATAAAAGTGGCGTGCATTTCATGTTGGGCTGACAAGGTTTTGAGAGCATATTTAAAACTAACGGCATTGTCGGCTGTTTTGATCGGATCGTCATAGCGAAAATCAATTTCATGTTGGCTGTTGGCCACTTCATGGTGCAAAGTTTCCACGTCAATTTGCAGAGCTTGCAAAGCCAGCGACATTTCTTTGCGCAGTTCCACGGACGAACCAAAACTTTGATCAAAATATCCGGCATGGTCGGCAATCACAGGATAGACTTTGTCACGGACGCGTTTTAAAAGGAAAAATTCCAGTTCTGGTCCAACATAATACACCAGCCCCATTTGCGCGGCGCGCTGGACTTGTTTTTTGAGTATATAACGCGGATCGCTTTCATAAGGACGGCCGTTTGGATGATAGACATCGCAGATAAAGCGAGCGGTAATGGTGCCGTTGTTTTGCGTCCAAGGTAAAATCGCGAAAGTGCTTAAATCAAGCTTGAGATACATATCGCTCTCAAAGATGCGGGCAAAGCCTTCTATGGAAGATCCGTCAAACCAAACATTATTGCCAATGGCTGATTCCAGCTTATTGTGGGGGATGGTGACGGCTTTGAGCTGGCCAAGCAGGTCAGTGAATTGAAGTTCAATGAATTTCACTCCTTGCGCCTGACAAGCGGACAATATTTCCTCCTTGGTTTTGGTCTGGGCCATAAAATAATGGTTAAGAATTACAAGATATTATTATATGGCAGGTTGAATTTTTTGGCAAATAGAAGAATTATTTCTTTTTGGCCGCTTTTTTAGCCAGCATTTGGCGTTTGATTTCCAGGCGCTTTTTGGTTTTGGGCGAGCGTCTTGATTTTCTATGTTTTTTTAACCCGGTAGGTCTTTTGGCCATAAAATTATTTTATTAATTAAACTGGATTGATTATATACTAAATTAAAGAAAAATTCAATGTTGAGCCTTGGCTTAAAATTTATCAGATAGGCGTTGTTTATTTAAAAGTATCTAATTTTATCGGCGCTCTTTCGGTTTTGTTGCGCAGTAAGTTTCTTATAACTCCTTTTTTTTCTTTGCCGAGTATGATAAGTATCAACACGCTGATTATGCCGAAGAATGAAATAATATAAAAAAGAAAATTAAAACCAAATTTACTGACTATAAAAGCGCCAATGGCGGCGCTAAAAGCGGTCGCTATGCCCACTCCGACATCTTCCAACGACCACTCAAATCCGATAATTTTTTTATCAATATGATTGGTAAAAAGTATGCGCCAAGCCGGCACCGCCATGGAGTTGGCGATGCCATTGATAATTTGTAAGAGGTAAATGTGCCAAGATTTGGAAGACATTGTATAAAACAAGGGGATAATGGATATCAAAAAAGTACCGGCTATTATAAAAAAATATTCATCAGATTCGCCTTTTATCTTATCCATTAACCGACTAAGCGGGATTACCATTATCACTCTGGTTAACCAGTAGCAAGCCATGGCATAGCCAATCACTTCTATTCTATTTTCAATATTCTCTAAAATAAAAACAGCGAATATTGGCGCCAAAAGGCCAATGGCGAAAAAAAGAAAAAAATCAGAGATGATTAAGAAACTAATGGTTTTATTTATTTTTTTATTAAGACCCATATATTATGTTAATAAATCAATTATAATATTTTATCCACCAGTACGAACAAGCTAAAAAAGCCGAAAAATAAAAAGATGAAAAAGATGATGGCTTTGCGCCAGAGGGCAGGTTGGAAGGGTTTTTCCAAAGTTTTGTAATTGGTGTAATTGACCAAACCGACATGAACAAACATGGCCACGGCATTGATGACCGCGCCCAAGACAATCAGTGTTTTGGGATCGTAAATATTGAACAAAAATAGAAGGACGCCAAATAAAATTTGCGCCCAAACAAATGAATAATATATTTTTGAAAGATTGATTTTATTTTTTTTGGTTTTATTAATTTTGTGGATGGCCAGGTTTTCAGCCATGATTCTGGAAGTTGAATCCATCACGCCCAACTGGGTTTGAAAAAGCATGATTGAGACAACCAGCATAAACAATGTGCCGGCGGTTGGGAAAAGCGTTTGGCTGATCGCGCCGGCTTCCATAATTACAAAATTTATTCCTTCAGTTGTGCCTTCCAGTCCAAAAGTGGTGGCATAAGACAGAATCATGAGCAAGCTCATTGATAGTCCGCCGATAAACCAAAAAATCAGTAGATGTTCCAGACTGATTTTTTTCCACCAACTATTAAAATTGTTGACGCTTTCTTTATTTATTTCGCAAGTTTCTCCTTGCAGTTTGATGGCTTCGTGTTTTTTGGAAGAAAAAAGGCCGGCGATTTTTTGGGAGTATTTGCCCATGCCATAACCTTTTTCTTTGATATAGATGGATTGAGTAAGATTGAGATTGCCACCGGCGCCAGAATAGGCGAAAGCGGCCAGAAACGTTGCCAGACTGATGCCACCGGGTAAAAACCAATATCCTTCTCCTTTACCGATCAGACCTGACGCGAGAGCCAGCCAGTCGGTTTTGGCGCTGATAATTATGGCCAACAGGAAAATAAAGGGCACGCCGATTAAGATAATGGTTTTGGTCAGTTTTTCCATCAGGTTGTAAACGGTTTTGCCGGCTGATAAGATTATGCCGATTATTATCAAGAACAAAATCGCGACCCATTTGAAATTGGCTATGCCGAAAATAGTCGCAAAAACTTTGGCAGAGGCGGCGATAATGCCGGGCAGACCAAAGCCGATAAAGGTGGAGAAGATAAACCAAACAAAAGCGTATTTAAAAATTTTGTTTATTCCCACAAAAACGCTCTCGCCGCGCGCCAGGGCATAGCGCTCTATTTCCATGTTGATAAAATATTGAAAACTGATGCCCAGAATCGCGCCCCAAATAATTCCCAGTCCATAGTTGGACGCCAAATACGGCCAGAGGATAACTTCGCCCGAGCCAAGGCCGAGAGCTAAAATAATAAAACTGGGGCCGATTAATTTTTTGAATGAGATTGGTTGAGGGAAAGGTTTATTCATAACCTTGATATTTTATCATTTTTTTAAAAAAACGCTAATAAAAATATCGCTAAAAGCGGTGTTTGAAATTTTGGGTGCTCTCCCGGTAGGATTCGAACCTACAACCCCTCCGTTAACAGCGGAGTATTCTACCATTGAACTACAGGAGAAAATAAAAACTCCCTCTTGGCGAGGGAGTTTGATTTGGATAAACAAAAACTCACTCGCTACCAGGAGGATTATTATTGTTATTATTCAATTTTGACGGAGTTATTTTCATATTGACTTAATTTTAGCAAATTTTGATGGTTTTGTCAAATTAAGGTATAATATCATCATTATGATTAACACACCCAAAAAACAGCCGATCCACGATCTCAAGTCCCGTCGGCAGAATCTTTTTTTACAAATCAAAGGTATTGAGAAGCAGTTTGACGCGCTTAAAGAAAAAATGACGGTTTTAAACGCGCAGATTAAATCAGCTGTTAGAAGCGGACGCCAAAAAAAAACCGATCAAAAAACAGTGGAAGAATTGCGCCAGAAGATAGGCCTGTAAATTTTGTTAATTTAGGCGGCTTTTTTAACGGCTGAATCTTTAGAATAAACAAACCTCTCCAAAGAATAGATGGCATCGCCCGCGGAAGCAATCGCTCCGTGTTTGATTTTGGCATCGGTTTCACCCTCTGATATATTGGCAAATTGCAAAAGTTCGGAATAAATTTTATTGCGCACGCGCTGATCGCCACCACTTAGCCAGTGATTGTAAAATAGGGGATGAATAACATCCGCGATAAAAGTTCTCATGTCGGGTTGCATGAATATCGGCGGTTTGCTTTTGTCTTCGGCATAATGCAGAGCATTAAGCATAGTCATGGCGGATTTATCGTAGAACAAGGCCTTTTCTTTTGGACTTTGGGCGTGTTTATCTATCATATCGCCAACCGAACGCAATCCGCGAGATAATCGGGCATAACGCCGACCGCTGGGATCAGCCGCTCCTCTTTTTAGCACCCAAGATTGGCCTTTGACTTCTTCCATAGTTTCCAGTTGATTTTTTAAAATTTCTAGCGCTGTTTTTCTGGTATTTTGGTTTTCCAATAAGGGAACTATTTTTTTGTTTAATTCTTCTTCGCTGCTTTCAAAATTAATTTGAGCGTCAGCCAATTCTTTTAAGGCTCTTTGTTCTTGCGGAAGAATAATCGCCAAGCCGGCGCTGTCGTCTTTGTCATCTTCTTCTGTTTTTTCTTCAGTCGTTATTTGGCCGGTGGCAACCTGATTGGCAGTGGCTTGATCGTCATCAGACTGGCTTTGGCCGGACGGATTATTCGCATCTTCATAAATATCAGCTTCATCATCATCAAGTTCTTCATATTCCTGCTTTTCTTCTTCAGCTTGTTCAAGCGGTTTTTCTTCTTGAGCTTTTGGTTCTTCTTTTTCTATTTCTTTTATTTCTAATCCGATTTTTACCAATTCCGAAAATAATTTATCAAACTGTTCCAATAATGCTTGCGCTCGCTGAATTAATTCTCCGTCCATCAATTGATCATGACCACCTAATAATTCTCGCGCCGCTTTGTTTAATTGTTGAAGTTCAAAAGTCAACTGTTTTAAATCCTTGGCTTCTTCTTCGGTTTTTTCAAATTCTTCTTCCAGTTTTTCTTCGCTGATTTCCTTGGTTTGCGCGGAATTTTCAATTTCTGTTTCTTCAACTGTCAGACCCTGTTTTTCCAACCCCTCAAAAAGTTCGCGTAATTGGCGGTAAAGTTGTTGGTTAGTTTGAAATTCTTTTTTGAAACGTTGCAAAGAAACCGTGTCCAGCGCGTCTTCTTCCTCTGCTTGAGTTAGGGTTTGGTCAGTTTCTTCAATTGCCTGATCGGCTTGATTTTCTTTAACTTCAGCTGTTTCTAATTCTTGCTCAATATCATTCGCGGTTGGTTCGGCTGTTTTTAGACTATCTTCAGGCGCGCTTAAATCGCTCGCCTCTGTGTTTGAAGGGTTGTTTTCAATTGACTCTGGTGGCGGACCGCCATTTTCAAATTCCGGCATAAATTCAATTTAAAATAATTTTGTATATATTCTAACCCGTTATCGCGTATTTGCCAAGTCATTTAAATATTGATTAAAGCCGTCGGCTATGGTATAAATAATTACAGTCATTTAACTTTTTTTTATGCGTTATTCTCAAATTTTTGCCAAAACCAGCAAAACCGCGCCTTCGGACGCGGATTGCGTCAACGCCAAACTGCTCACCCAGGGCGGATTTGTTCTCAAACAAATGGCCGGCGTGTATAATTATCTGCCTTTGGGTTTGCGCGTGCTTAATAAAATTCAAAATATTATTCGCGAGGAAATGAACGCTTTGGGAGCCAATGAAATATTGATGCCGGCGCTAACACAGGCAGAAAACTACCAGATAACCAAGCGCGACAATCTGGATATACTTTTTCATCTTCAAGGCCGAGACGAGAGTGAGTTGGTGCTCAACCAATCACATGAAGAAGTGGTGACGCCGTTGGCGCAAAAATATGCTTTTTCGTATCGCGATTTGCCCATGGCGGTTTATCAGATCCAAAATAAATTTCGCAATGAACCGCGCGCCAAATCAGGGCTTTTGCGCGGGCGTGAATTTAATATGAAAGACATGTATTCTTTTCATGCCAACAAAAAAAGTCTGGATGAGTTTTATGAAAAAGCCGTGCTGGCGTATTTTAAAATCTATGAACGGTTGGGGTTGGGCGAATTAACCGTCAAAACTTATGCCAGCGGGGGATCATTTAGCAAATATTCGCATGAGTTTCAGACTGTGCATGAAGTAGGCGAAGATACTGTTTATTTGTGTTCCAAATGCAGAGTGGCTGTGAACAAAGAAATTTACCATGAGCAAAATACTTGTCCGGAATGCGGCGCCAAAGATTTGGAAGAAAAAAAGGCCATAGAAGTTGGCAATATTTTTAAACTGGGCACGCGATTTTCTGATGTTTTTGGATTTAGATACGCTGATGAGCATGACAAACAGCAATCAGTGGAAATGGGCTGTTATGGCATGGGGCCTTCGCGTGTTATGGGGGCGCTGGCGGAAATATTTCATGATGAGCGCGGTTTAATTTGGCCTCAATCAGTCGCTCCTTATCAAGTCCATCTGCTTGATTTGGGCGCGGATGAAGAAATCAAAACTCAAGCGGAAAAATTATATCAAAAATTATTAGCTGATGGCGTGGAAGCGCTATTTGACGATCGGTCGGTTTCAGCCGGCGCTAAACTGGCGGACGCGGATTTGATCGGCTGTCCGACCAGAGTGGTGATATCCAAAAAAACTTTGGCGCAGGATAGCGTGGAAGTAAAGAAAAGAAATGAAGCCGAGGCCAAATTAGTAAAGACGCAAGAATTAAAATTTTAAGCTTTAAACAAAAAATCACCCTGATGTGTATGGGGTGATTTTTTATTTGCTGTCACTATTTACATAACCAACTACCACCCGGAGCTGGCGACGGAGTCGTAGCTACATTTCCATTGGCATCGCGGATAGTAATAGAATTAGTTGGTAGGGAAACACCTAGACTGGTGCCGTTGTCAGTAAAATAAGTGTATAAAGTAGCGCCTTCAAATCTATATTTGACGGCGTATTTTTTACACTCTTCATTTATTAGAGGATAATTGTACTCAAATACATTGCTAATAGCCATATAAGAAATTTGTGGCTTGCCACTACTGGTGCTGTTGGTGCAGATTATTGCTCGTCCGGGGTTGTCAGCACTGGCATAGTTGTAGTCAGGATAAGGTTTGTCCACGCTGTTGACTGAAGTCGGGTCAATATTTTCATCAAAGCCAACAACGATACCGTCTCCGGCACTAATTTGTTGGCAGGAGCTGGCCTTCATGGAACTGATTCCCAAAATCACTGGTCCAAAGTAATCGTATAGAGTGCCATTACCACCTCCGGATAAAGTAGTGGAAATATTTTCATTGCTATTTAATTTTTCCAGCCAATAATATACTTGTCCGCCGACTTTGTCCGTCCAGATAATATTGCCGGCTGTTGATAGAGTACCTAAATTGACGGAAGTTTTGATGGAAGCGGAAGATTGCAATCCTAGGTCAGCGCGCACGCTAAAAGCCTGATTGTTGATGTCTCCGGCGTTGATGGAAGCGACTGAAGTACCTATACCACAGCGCCATTTGTTTTGGTTGATTGGATAGCACGAACCAAGCACGGCCCAGCTTCCTCCATTTAAACGATAGAGCTTGGTATTTTTAATGGTCGCATTGGTTTTGATAAAATCAAAATCAAGATAATTAACGCTTAGAGAGGCGCTTGTGTAATTGGGGTTGGATACCGCGCCCAAATTGAAGCGGAATAATTCTTTTTGCGTTCCGCCTTGGAGATTTGGATCGCCAACTTGTAAAGTTGATATTAGAGGGTTGGTGGAAACCAGGTATGAGCGTCCGCTTTTGATATCAGTCGTAAAAATATTTTTATCATTGCTGGAAGCGGTAATTGTTTGTTGGCTGGATTTTCCTTTGGTGGTTATTTTCGTAAGTTGACTGGCTAAAATGGCGCCGGCGGCGGAAGCATCATAATAATACACATTTGCGTTTATGTATTGAGCCTGATCTTTGATTAATTCCAGCAATGAATTTCCGGATAATTTAACTTGATAACCGGTTCCGTTTTTGGTCAGACTGGCTTTGCCCAAATCTTTGGTTTTTATACCATTGCTATCAGAGGCAAATAAAGAAATTTCTTTAATGGCTTTGTCTATGCTGGTTTTGGTAGAAAAATTGTTAGCTAATAATTCAATTTCAGTTAAAATCATATCTTCATTTTTGGCAGTGATTTCAAATCGTAAATCAGTGCGATAAGAGCCGATTAGTTTGGGCCGATCAACTTTTTCAATCGCTGTCAACGCGTCTTTGATGATAAAATATCCGGCTTGAGTGGCTGGCGGGGTGGTTTGCGGTGGTGGAGTGGTTTGCGGTGGTGGAGTGGTTTGGGCGACGGTTGATTTGGCATGGATTGACTGGCCGGCCGTGAAAATATTTTTGTTGTCAGTTCCGCTGTAATAGACAGCGCTTCCGTTTTTTTGCGTGCTTTGAATTTTGGCCAAAGAAATTACTCGGCTGTCAGCCCATTCGTCACCGGCGCTGGATTTGATATCGCCATATATTTCCACTTTGTAAGTTGTTTGTTTTGCCATGTTTTCATTGATGGTCCAAACATTGGCGGAAGCATAAACGCCGGTTTTAGCCGGATATTGTTTGTTGTTTATTTTTATGTAAACATTTGCCAGATCGGCTTCATCAAAGTTGTGTTCAAAAGCGAAAGATATTTCTATTTTATCCAAGTTTAGATCTCCACTCGTGTCATTAGTCAGGTCAAATTTGGCCAGTAAATAGTTGGTTATCGGAGTGTTAACGATTTGGTCGCCATAAGAATAATCTTTTTCGCTCCAAAGAAAACCAACGCTGGTTGGCGGAGTGGTTGGGCTGGGGGCGGGTTGCGCGCCTCCGTTGGTTGGATTGCTCGGCTGAGAAGGTGTAGTAGCGCCCCCACTTGGATTGTTTCCGCCAGAGGGCTGTCCGTTTGTGGAAGATGAAGACGCGCCATTTGAAGCGGTTGAACTGGTTAAATTGATAATGGTGCCATCAGCTAAAACAATTTGATTATTTTCAATTTTGTTTTCACTGGTTGTTTTAACCGAGGTAGTGGCTGTGAGTGAACCGGTTTGTCCGTCCGGCTGGTATTTTTTATACATAATCCAACTGCCGGTTAACAGCAATATTGCCAGTATGGCAATGGCCACGATAATTAGCTTCTTTTTTGATTTGGAACCATAATTTGGTTCAAGATTTTGATTGGTTTGTTCCATATAATTTAAGTTAAATAACAGCTTGGGAGCTGTTATGTATTATGACCTATTTCCTTAATTTTGGCAAATCATACCAATCCCATCTTATTTTTTACTTCAGACAGTTTTTGATTGGCAATGGCCCGAGCTTTGTTCGCGCCTTTGTCCAAAATGTCTTTTATTTTTTTATCATCTGTTTGAGCGAATTTGGTTTGAAAATTATTTAAGAATTTAATTACTTCATCAGCCAGACCGGATTTAAAATCGCCGTAGCCGGAGTCTTGGTATTGTTTTTCCAGTTCTTTGATCGGCCGGCCGTTTAAGAGAGAATAAATGGTTAGCAGGTTGGTTAGAGCCGGCTTGTCATGTCCGCTTTTAATTTGGTTGCCTGAATCAGTCATGGCTTTCATAATTTTTTTGCGCGCAATTTCAGGAGAATCAAGCAGAGAAATATAATTATTGGGCGAAGGAGCGCTTTTTGACATTTTTTTGGTTGAATCATCCAGACCCATGATTCTCGCGCCGTCTTTTTTAATTAGCGGTTCGGGAATGACAAAAGCCTGGCCAAATAGATTATTAAATCTTTCGGCCAAAGCGCGGGTTAATTCAATATGCTGTTTTTGATCTTCGCCAACCGGCACCAGATTGGCATCGTAGAGCAAGATGTCGGTAGCCATTAAAACCGGATAGGCAAATAAACCCAGGTTGATATTGTTTTTGTGTTGAATAGATTTGTCTTTGAATTGAGTCATTCGTTCCAATTCGGCCAGTTTGGCGATGGTATTGAGCAACCAAGCCATTTCAGCATGAGCCGGCACTTGCGACTGGACAAAAATAGTGGATTTGTTCGGATCAACTCCCAAGGCGATGTATGTTTTGGCGGTGTTGATGGTGTTTTGGCGCAGAGTTTCTGGATCTTGCCTGACAGTAAGGGCGTGCAGATCAACCACGCAATAAAAACAATCATAGTTGTTTTGCAGTTCCACCCAGTTTTTGATGGCTCCCAAATAGTTGCCAAGATGTAGATTGTTAGTCGGCTGAACGCCGGAGAAGACGCGGGGCATAGGATTAATATTTTTGTATTTGCGCTAAAAGAAGACGAGCGACGTTTTTTCTGATGTTGCAACTGGTTGTTAAGCTATATAGAATATTGCCAAGGGTTACTTTTTTAGTCATATTTTCATTATCATGTTGGATAACAGGGTCGGTATCAAATTTTTTTCCTTCAGTTACGGCTGTTAAAGCCGATCTGATTGCTTCTAATTTTCTAGCTTTTTCTTTGCCAGCGCCAAATATTTTTGTAATTTTTTTCACTATTCCCGGACGAAATTCTTCCTGTAAGTCACTTTGGAGGTTTAAAATTTTAGGCTCCATTTTATTTTTAAATGTTGTTTTGGGGTATAGATTGCCATAGCTGTCAAAAGCCAAATCATTTTCAAAAGCCTCATTGGCCAAACGAATTAAATCATCCATTGTTGTGGCGGAGTCCATTTGTTTCTCCATTTTTTCTATGCTTAGTTCCGAATTCTCTGAATTTTTTTCTTCATTTTCTTTCATGAGGTTGGAAAAAAAACTAGCCACTTCAGGATCTTTATCATTGGCGAAGTCTTTCAAATTCATCATTCTGGCTTCTTTATGATTTGTCTGACCCATTTTTGCGATTTGCGCGCGCTTGGCTTCTATGGCCTCTTCTTCTGCGATTTGCGCGCGCTTGGCTTCTATGGCCTCTTCCAAAAAAGGCAATTGGTCAGCTCTTAGCATTACGGTGGGGTGTTCTGGTTCATTAGATACTATTATGGGATCTCTTTGTGGTTCTTGCTCTTGTTCAAATATCCCCGCCGGATTTTTTGTTTGTTGAGGTCCGCGTTCGTCCAGTTCATCCAAATTTAGTTCACGCTTTCGTTGTTGTTCAGCAAATTGTTGTTTTTTTTCCGCAGATAATTGTTTGTCTAATTCTGGATCATCTGGCCGGCGTCCCCAAATTCCGGCATTTTCTCCGGGCCTTCTTTCTTTTGACATATATTTTTTATTAAAAAATTATATTTTATATTTAAATCAATTATAATCAAAAATCGGATTTTAGACAAGCGCTTAGCGCCATTTTTTCATCAAACGACTAAAACTGCCGTTGCCGATTGCTTGGCGAATTTGGTCCATCAGATCAATATAAAAATGAAGATTGTGAATGGTGGCTAGGCGCATGGCGGTCATTTCTTGAGCTTTGAAAAGATGATGCAGATAAGCGCGCGAGTAGTTTTGGCAAGTGGAACAGGCGCAGTTTTTGTCTATTGGCCGAACGTCCCGAGTAAAACCGGAATTATTAATATTAATTCGGTGTTTGTCAGCGCCTTGGACAAATAACATGCCGTGTCGGGCCAACCTGCTCGGCGCCACACAATCAAACATATCTATTCCGCGTTCCACCACGGCAAACAGATCAAGGGGATTAAGCCCCAAGCCCATGGCATAATGCGGTTTTTCGGCCGGCAGATAAGGATAGACCCAATCCAGTATTTTTTCTGTGGCGGTCATATTATAGCCGATTGATTCTCCGCCAATGGCAATGCCGTCAAAGTCCAAGGAACAAATATATTGAGCGGATTTTTTGCGTAATTCCGAATTATTGGCGCCTTGAATAATGCCAAACAGATATTGATTGTTTTTTTGGCGGGTTTGAAGTTTTTTGTGCGCGGCCAGAGATTGAACAGCCCAGCGATGCGTGCGCTCCATGGCTTGGGCGGCGTATTTTTGATCAGCGTTGTCCGGAGTGCATTCGTCAAACGCCATAATAATATCCGCGCCCAGGTCATGCTGGATTTTAATGGCGGACTCGGGAGTGAAACGGCGCAAAGAGCCGTCAATATGAGAGCGAAAATCAACGCCATTGTCATCTATTTTAACCAGTGGCTTGCTTGGCTTTTGATTGGGGTTGGGTTTTTTAGTTTTTTGCAGTCCCAAAGAAAAAACTTGAAATCCTCCGCTGTCTGTCAAGATTGGACCGGACCAGTTCATGAATTTATGCAGTCCGCCCAAGCGCTTGATCAATTTTTCACCCGGGCGCAAATGCAGATGATAAGTGTTGCCGAGGATTATGGGCGCTTTTAATTCAGTCAGATCGCGCTGATCCAAAGTTTTGACTACGGCTTGCGTGCCCACGGGCATAAAACACGGAGTTTGGATGAGACCGTGGTCAGTCTGAATGACACCGGTGCGGGCGCGGGTGGTTTTGTCTTGATTTTTGACTTGAAAAAAATTCATATTTAAAGGATTTTATACCTAGATAATACGGCATTTTGAATATTTATTCAAGCTATGGTAAGATAGGCGCATATTAATTTTTAATTTAATTTTATGGGTAAAGAAAGACAAAATTCACAAGATATTAAAGGGGCACCGGAAAACAAAATGATTTTAGAGGATTATTATGTTTCTGTCGCCAGTCCTGAACAAGCGCCAACAGGCATGATGAAGGTTGGAAAACCGATAGCGGATTGTGGGACAATTAGCCACGAAGAAATTACCAAGCTTTGGAATTATATGAAAAGCGAGTTTAAAAGACCTCAATTTCGCGATGCCTATAATGGAAACATTCAATTGTTTGATTATATTTTAGAGGGCCAGTTAAAAATAGTTTTAAGCGATGATAAGCCAATCGGATTTGTTAAAGTAAATGACAATATTGATTCACCCGTTTTTGATCCAAGCGCGATTATCGCCAAAAGGGCGCTGGAGAATTCATTGGGAGAAAATTTTACTGGAGAGATAAAAATAGATGGCGAGATAGATGAATTGAAAAAAGCCAGAGAAGATTTTTTGTCTAAGTTAAATGCTAGATATTCTAATTTAAAACAAGGAAAAAAATTTCAATTTGAAATAAAGGATTTAGATAAAAAAGGGTTTAAAGTGATAATTTATTTTGAGGAAGATAAAGAAATTAAACCATTGGGAGAAGGAATTAATGTGAAGTATAGAAAAATTGATCAAGGCATGAATAGGGTATTGTCATATATTACTAGAATGGCGGTGGAATGTACCCCAAAAATTAGACATATTTGTTACCTTTGGTAATATATATAGTCTATGGCAAAACACATCAATCAGGCCATAAAGGACGAAGTCCTTTTGGCCGTCAAAAACGGCATGTCAGTGGC
>Ga0210057_1000414_pt1 | contig 70701 bp, 76 predicted proteins | sample CryGeyCG2114_010_2_FD_183968 | JGI IMG/M metagenome (GOLD analysis project Ga0210057, IMG submission 183968) | Groundwater microbial communities from aquifer - Crystal Geyser CG10_big_fil_rev_8/21/14_0.10 (SPAdes) (version 2) | ecosystem: Environmental > Aquatic > Deep subsurface > Groundwater ...
TGCTTCCCAGCACGAAGCGGCACTTTTTGCTTCCCGCGGAAACGCACTCGGTTTCAACGCAGTCAATCCTGCGCCTGTAAATGTAAGACGCCGCGCCCGCGAGGAACCCGCGCAGGAAGTCGCAGGACGGCCTGCCCGCCCCGCGGCGCCTGAACGGGGAATCCTCGACTACGATTTCGCCGTCGGGCGACGCGTCCAACACGCGAATCCTGCCCCAGCCCGCGCCGGAAGCCATCTTCGCCATGTAGCGCGCCTGTTCCTCGCCCGACTTCTTGGAAAAGCGGCGGTGAGCCCGCGTAGCGCGGCTGCCGGCCCCGCGGCCCGCGTCGTAAACCGCCTTGGCGCCGGTCTCCTCGCCGAACTTTTCCTTCAGCCTGTCCGACAGGCCCTGCAGGCTGTCAACGTCCACCAGGAAAACGCGCAGCCCGGTCACCGTGATGCGGCCGTTCTTGAAGCTTATCAGTCCCTTGCGCGCCAGGTTCGCGTAATGGAAGTAATCCCAGACCATTCCGCTCACTTCTTCAGCCCGTACCTCTTCGAGTACATCGCAAGCGACTTTTCCAGCAGGTCCTTGAACGAGCCGCGCTTCCACCGCCCGTTCTCGTACTCGTACGCGTCGCGCGCCGCCAGAAACACCTCGTCCTCAATCGTAGTGCAGAATTTCACGCTTTCCCCCCTTTGGGTTTTTTCAGAGGCGAATATATAGATATCCCTACGCGAAAGCCGCGGGAGGCTTAATGCCGCGCCGCGGCGTGCTTCCTCCCGGTGCGGGGGAGCTTGAGGCTTAGCGTTGGCATGATGGTGGACGGCAACTCGCGGTTTGCCTTCGTGGAAGTCATGAAAAGGCGGGGCTGGACGCCCGAAGACCTAGTGTTGCCTTCCGTGCGCAGCGAGGCGCTCGCGGCGTACTCGCAACGGCTGGGCGAAGTCTACGTGGAGAACGCGCGCTGGTGCATACGCCTCGGCGAGGAATTGCTGTCGCGCACCGAGGATTCAGACTACTCTATTTTCGTTTACAACGCGGCCAACCGCGGCCGCGGCCACTTTTCCTGCATCGACCGCGCCATCCGCGCCGTGGGCGGGGAGCTGGTCGAGCGGCTCGCCGCAAAGGGCGAAGTGTGCCTCGTGGGCCCGCAGGCGGAGAAAGACTGCTGGTTCCGGTTGTTTCCCGAACTCCGCGAATTGGGCGAGCCGCGTGGCGGAAACCGTTCGGTGATAATCACGGGCTACCAGCAGGGCTGCGGCGAGGACGCGCACTGCCGCTTCATGCGCCCAATCGACTACTTCGTCCGCAGCACGCAAATGCGTTTTTCGGGGATGTATTTGCCCGCGCTCGCCAACGCGCAATTCGTGGTCCTCAGCCACATCCCCTATTTGTATTCCCCCGGGCAGGTCGCGGAATCGCTGGTTGAACAAGCCTCACTGGACGAGGAGCACGACGGTTTTAACGTTTACTCGCCGCGCGTTTACGACGCGTGGCTTTCGCATTACTCGCGGGCGCCGGCAGCGTTCATTTCGAGCAACGCGCTGCCGCCCTCGGTGAAATTGTTCGAAACGGCGCAAGCCGCGGTGGCGTGAAAACTCGCGCGCGACAGGGTGTGGCCAGCTTCCACAGACGGCCACTCAAGCCCCTCCAAGACCGTCGCGCGCGGGACATTAAGCCACCGCTGCCCTATAAGTCAGCCGAACCGCTTGCGAATCTTCTCGCGCACTTCGCGGCTGTTCCCGTGGGCTTTTCTGATCGCCCGCAGGCACTTGCTTGCCAGCTCCGGGTTCTTCTTGCGCCAGCCAGCGACCGTTTCGAGCGCCTTGTCCGGGCTTTTCAAACTAACGCGCGCCACCAAGTGGGACACGCGCTTCATGGTGCCCGCGTCCCTGCGGGCGGCCATAAGTCCCAGCAGCGGCAGGATTTTTTCGGTCGGCTCGCCCGCGCCGCGTGATTTCGGCGGCTTCGCCTTGGGGCGCGCAACCGCCTTTTTTTTGCCGCCTTCAAACTCGTAGTTGAACAATCCGTCCACGGTCGAGCCGAGAATGCGGGAAATCTTGAACGCCAAGTCGAGCGACGGGTTGAATCTGTTGTCCTCGAGCGAGATAATCGTCTGCCTCGTGACGCCGACCGCTTGCGCCAGCCCGGCTTGCGTCAGCTTCTTCGCGTTGCGCAGCTCGCGCACGCGGTTGCTCCTGCGAACCTGCTTCAAACCCACCACATTTTGAGAACGCTTAAAATACTTTTAACCCTTCCGCACGCGTGGCAGTGCGTTCAAGCCGTCCACCAGCGCCTTGATTTCCGCGTCCGTGAACCCGTGCGCCCTGCAGCCCTGCTCGAGCGTTTCCCCGCGCGCCATGGCGCACCCGGCGCAGTGCAGCCCGGCTTCCGCGAGGAGCCGCGCGCCGTCCATTCCCACCGCTTCCACCACGTCGCCGATCTGCCATTTAGCTTCAATCCTTTTTTCCGACATTGCCAACACCAACCCGCGAATAATCAAAACCTGATTTCGACTTTCCCGAAGAACGGTTCGAGCGCCTTCCTCAGTTCTTCCAGTTCGGCGGGCGAATAAATCCGCCCGGACTTGAATGACGCGTCCAGCGCGTTCACCGGCACGAACTGCTGCAAATAATACGACTTCGCGCCCTTGAGCCATTTCCCGATGGCGAGCGCGTCTTCTTTCGAGTACCATTTCGGCGCGACGGTCGTGCGGAATTCGTAGTCCGGCGCCTTGCTCATGATGAGGCGCGCGCTTTCCGCGATTACCTTCGCGTTTGTCTTAGCGTTCGTTACCGTTTCATACCTTTCGAGCGGCGCCTTTATGTCCATCGCAACGAAGTCCACTGAACCCGCGTCCAGCATCTCGCCCAGCATTTTCGGGTTCGAGCCGTTCGTGTCCAGCTTGAACAAAAATCCGGCGGCCTTGACGCGCTTGGCAAACGCGGGCAAATCCTTCTGCAAGCAAGGTTCCCCGCCCGTCACGCAAACCCCATCAAGCCACTTTTTCCTGCCTTCCAGCCACTCGAAGAACTCGTTTTCGGGAATGATTTGCAGGTCCGGTTTTGGTTCGACGAGGTCCGGGTTGTGGCAGTATCCGCAGCGGAAGTTGCAGCCTGGAGTGAACACCGTGCAAGCTACCTTGCCCGGATAGTCCACGAGCGTGGTCTTCTGCAAGCCCGCTATTTGCATTTTTTTTCAGCCGCCCGCCGTTTTCACTTTTTGGATTCGCATTCGCACTTGGCCAAGTCTTTGGCCAGCGCCTTCGCCTCGGTGTACTCGAGGCGGTCCTTGAATTCTTCCCGTTTTCCAACGTTCCAGTTCTGCACGGGCCGGTAATAGCCCACGACGCGCGAGTAGACTTCGCACTTCCTTCCGCACTCTTCGGTTTCCTCTTTCGTCATTTTAGCACCCCTTCACAAGTTTCACTGCGCCAGCACGCCGATTTTCTCGGTTCCGAGCTTTTGTCCCTTGCCGCACGGGCAGGTGAAGTGCTCGCCGGCAACGTAACCGTGGTCCGGGCACACGCTGAACGTGGGCGTTATCGAGAAGTAAGGCAGGTGCGTGTTGTACGCGATTTTCTTGACGAGCTGCTTGCACGCATCGCCCGACGAAACGCGTTCGCCGAGGAAGGTGTGGAACACGGTCCCGCCCGTGTACATGGTTTGCAGGGAGTCCTGGTGCTCCAATGCTTCAATCACGTCGTCCGTCGCGTTGACTGGCAGCTGCGTCGAGTTCGTCAGGTACGGCGCGTCAGTGCCCGAAGTGTAGATTTCGGGCGCGTGCTTCTTGTCCGCCTTAGCCAGGCGGTAGGACGCGCCTTCCGCCGGCGTGGCTTCCAAGTTGTACAAGTTTCCGGTCTCCTTTTGGAATTCCAGGAGCTTGTCGCGCATGAACGCCAGCGTTTCGACGGCGAACTCCTTGCCTTCCGGCGTGATGATGCTCTTGCCGAGCAGGTTCATGCACGCCTCGTTCATCCCGCAAAGCCCTATGGTCGAGAAGTGGTTCTTGAAAGTGCCCAAATAGCTCTTCGCGTACGGCATCAGCCCCTGTTCGAGGTTGCGCTCTATCGCTTCGCGCTTGATTTCCAGCGAGTTCTTGGCGAGAATCATGTAGTGCCCGAGCGCGTCGAAGAACTTCTGCTTGGTCTTCGCCTCGAAAGCCAGGCGGTTCACGTTAATCGTCACCACGCCCACGCTTCCCGTCTGCTCGCCCGCGCCGAATATTCCGTTCCCCTTGTTGCGCAGCTCGTTCAAATTGATGTTCAGGCGGCAGCACATTGCGCGCACGCTCTTCGGGTCCAAGTCGCTGCCGATGTAGTTCTGGAAGTACGGCGTGCCGTAGCGCGCGGTCACCTCGAACAGCAGCTTCGCGTTGGGGGACTCCCAGTCGAAGTCCTTCGTCAGGTTGTAAGTCGGGATCGGGAAGGTGAAGATGCGCCCGGACGCGTCGCCTTCCTTCATGACCTCAAGGAAAGCCTTGTTTATCATGTTCATTTCTTCCTGGCAGTCGCCGTAAGTGAAGTCCATGAGCCCACCGCCGACTATCGCCTTCTCGTTGCGCATGTCCTCGGGCACCGTCCAGTCGAAAGTGAGGTTCGAGAAAGGCATCTGGCTGCCCCAGCGCGACGGCACGTTCAATGAGAAAACGAGCACCTGCATCGCCTGCTTTGCCTGCTTGTACGTGAGCTTGTCCGTCTTTATGAACGGCGCCAGAAGCGTGTCCACGCTCGAGAAAGCCTGCGCGCCCGCGAACTCCATCTGCATGCAGCCGATGAAGTTCACCATCTGGTTCACTAGAACGTCAAGATGCTTGGCAGCTTTCGCGTCCACCTTGTTGGGCACGCCGTTGAACCCGCGCGCAATCAGGTTCTTGAGCGACCAGCCGGCGCAGTAGCCGACCACGCCGCACGACAAGTCGTGGATGTGGTAGTAGCCCTTCTTGTGCGCCTCGCCGATTTCCGCGGGGTACAACTCGTTGAGCACGTAATTCGCGATGACGCTGCCAGCCGTGTGCAGCATCAACCCCGAAAAAGAGTAATCGCAGTTGCTGTTCTCCTTGGTGCGCCAGTCGGTCTGCTGCAGGTAGCCGTCCATGACGCCGTTGATGTCCATGAACAGCTCCTTCCGTTCCCGCTCCTTGGAGCGCTGCTGCCTGTAAAGGATGTACGCCTTCGCCGTCAAGGCGTGGCCGTTCTCGATCAGCGTCTTCTCGACCGCGTCTTGGATGTCCTCGACTCCCGGCGGCCTGCGGTCCGAGTAGTGCGCGTTCAAGTACAGGATGACCTTGTCCGTCAAATCCTCGGACTGCATGCGGTCCTTGCCGCCAACCGCCTGCGCGGCCGCGAAAATCGCCTTCGCGATGCGCTCGCGGTCGAACGCCGCCGTGCGGCCGTCGCGCTTGCGTATGACCGAGATGCCGCATTCCGCGCGCCCGCCCTGGGGCGTGCGCAGCGCGCGCGCCTCGCGCTGGAGTTCTTCCGCGTTTTCAAGGCCCTTGTGGAACGCCGCGAAACGGAGATAGGCTATTTCGTCGGCGTCCTTCAATTTGGCCAGCACTTTTTCCCCGATTTCGCTTGACGACACTTCGCCCGACGGGTGCTCCTTCTGGATTTCCTCGGTTACCTCGTCCACAAGCGCGTCAGTCTTCTCTTCGGTAAAACGTTTTCCCGCCGAATTCTCGATGCCGCGGCGAATCTTGTTCTCGTCAAAGTCAACGCGGTGGCCGTCCTTCTTGACGACCTTCAGGTTCGTTTCTATGCGCTCGTAAGTGGTAAAACGCGCCCCGCACGACAGGCACTCGCGGCGCCTCCGGTTGGCTTCCGCTTCCTCGGTCGCGCGCTTGTCTATGACCTTGGTATCCTCGCTGTTGCACTTTGGACATTTCACGACCCACCAACCCCCCAAATCAACCTATTGTATGCCTGAACCTTTAACTACACAACCTGTCTGGTGGATGCGTACGGCTGGACAATTTTCAACCGTTTTTTACCACCTACCTGTTGTACCTTGGGCAAAGAGGGCACAACCTGCGGGTTTCCGCGGGTGCCCTTTTCGCCTTGCGGCATTAGCTAAAAACCAAGCCTCTTTATAAAGCTTTCCGCGATTTTTGACGAAGTTTTAGGCCAAAAAGCGTTTGATTTCAGCGTCCAATTTTTTCCAAGACGACTCGGCTTTTTTCTCCCGCTCTACGGGAGTCAAGTCGAAAAAATTCTTTTTCAGTTCCGGGTAAAACCAAAGGCTGCACAGCCAGATTCCCTTCTTGTATTTTTTCGCGTCGTAAGCCGTCTGGAGGCTTCCTTCGTCGCCTTTGGCGCACGCGGAAAAAATTATTTTCCCCTTTTCCGCGATTGCCGCACACTCAATCCAGCAGAATTCGCGTTCCTTTCCCTTCAAGCGCGTTGCCTTTTCCAGCAGCAAGTCCATGCGCTGGAAGTCGTCCAGCCCTTCGCCGCCGAAGCGCTTCGTGAAGCGCGCGTCCCAACCCTTTAACGCGGGTATTGCCGCGCCGCCGTCGGTCGCAATCACTGGACCGTCAAACTTTTTCGAATAGTACGCCGCCTTGTTTTCCGCGATTTCCAGCAATGTCGCGCCTTCCTCTGCGCAGTCATCCGCCAAGCCCGCCTCGGCGAGGGAAACGCTTTCCGCGCCGCCGAGCATTCCACGGATTTTTCCGATTTTGTGCGGGTTTTCCGACGTGATGAGAATCATTTCGTTTTCACTACCGCTTTTAGTTCAGAACAGCGTCGCGGCGTAAGCCAGCAGGAGGACGGCCATGGCGGCTTTGCTCATGATTTGGCTGGCTTTGTATTCGTGCCTCAGCAGTTGGGCGAGCGCGACGAAGTTGCCGAGCACGCCCGCAATCAGGATGAACAAAAATATTTGTTTCGAAGCGAGCCACGGCAATGTAGCGGGGTAACAAGCGATTATCGCGGCGAGGCAGAAGCACAGCCCTGCCACTGAACGCGCGCTGGCTTCGCCCGCGATTATCGGGAGCGTGTTCTTGTGGCCGCGGTCCGCTTCCAAGTCCTCAAGGTCTTTCGTGATTTCGCGGCCGGCGTTGGCGAAGAATGCGGCGAGCGCGAGGAATATCGGAAGCACGTACGAGCCCGCCACAAAAGCGCCGAACATTATGGCGGCTGCGGTGCCCAGCGCGACGAGCCAGTTGCCGAGCCACTTGAGTTTCGCGAGCGCGGCGGAATAGGCGTACATGAGCACGGCGAAGAAGGCGGCGTACACTGCCGCACTAAGCGAGACGAATCCCGCGGCGGTTATTCCCGCGGCGAAGAGGAGCAGCGCGTACAAGTAGGCGGTTTCCGGCTTGATGCGTCCCGAGGGAATCGGGCGGTGGCGTTTGCGCAGCGCGTCCACATCGCGGTCGAAGTAATCGTTTACCGCCTGGCCGCCAGCCGAGACCAGGAACGTAGCCGTGGCGATGAGCGCGATCGTGGCGTCGAACGCGGGCGCGTTGAGCGCGAGCGAGTAGCCGAGCCAGGCCGCGATTGCGGCCATTAGCGAGTTTGCGGGCCGCGTGAGTTCGAGGAAGGGCATGGCTACATTAAGCGGGAGGGGGGTTTTAAACGCTGTTCGGGCTTGAAGCCCAGCATTTCCGGGAGCATGCGGCCCTGGCCGCGCCTCAGGACCCGGTCGTACATTCCCGCGCGGAGTGCGTAGGCGTTAGATTTTTCCCCGGTCAATAAAAGCACTCCGCTGTCGAACTTCGCCACCGAGTCGGCGTCGTGCGGGCTGTCGGTTATAATCGCGGTCCTCTGCAAGGGTATCCCCCAGCCGCGCAAGTATTGTTCGCGCGCCTTCAGCGGTTTTGTCGTGAAGCTCGTGCCGGACAGCCTGCCTTCGCGGTTGCCGATTATTTCGAAGCCCTTGCCGTTGTCCCCGGACGCCACTATCCCCTGCACGTGCAAGCCGTGCTTTTCCAGCAGCAGTTCGGCCACGCGCTCGGCAACCGCCCGGTGGCCGCGCGTCGCGAGAATTAGTTTCGGCGCGTTCCCTAGGCCCTGCAGTGCGAGCAGCCCCTCCACCAAATCCTTGTTCAGGTGGTCGTTGAACGCGTTTTCGGCGACTTCGCGCCACTCCGCTTCGCCAACCCCCAGCTTCGCGAAGCCGTCGAACGATTCCTTCAGGGCCGGGTTCATGTGTTTTTTGCCGCGCGCCACTTCCCGGCAGATCTTTTCGTACTCGTCGGCCCAGCCAGTGTTCTCCGCCATTATGCGCTGCGTGTCCGCGTTGAGCAGCGTGCCGTCGATGTCCACCGCCACCGCGAGCGGCGGCTTGTGCGCGCCCGTGATGTTGCGCGTGACGCGCCGCACGTTAATCTTTACTAGGTGCGGCCCGAAGTTCTTGAACAGCCGCTGCGTTCTCGCGAGCCAGTCTGGTAAGCCCATGCCAAATTTTTGGAAAGGCTTATTTAAGCGGCTTGCCTTCGCTTGTTTGAGATGGCTTTCGAGTTCAGGCGCGACGCCTTCAAACAGGTCGACGTGCTGGTGGCGGACAACCGCTCGAAGCGGCCGCACGTGAAGTCAAAGCAGGGCTGCCCGTTCTGCCGCGGCAACGAAGGCATGACGCCGCCGACGATAGTGGCGTACCCCGACGGGCGCGAGTGGCGCGTGCGCAGGTTCAGGAACGCGTTTCCCGTGCTCAAGCCCTCCAAGAAAAAGTTCGCGTGGGACGGCGGCCGCGCGCCCGCGTCCGGCGACCACGACGTAATCGTGGAGACCGAGAAGCACTCGCAGGCATTCCAGGACTTTTCTCCCGCCCACATAGCGCTCGTTTGGCGCGCCTACAAGGACGCGTTCCTGGATTTTTCGCGCCGCAAGAATTCCGAGCTGGTTTTCCTCTTCCGCAACCGCGGCCCCAAGAGCGGGGCGAGCATCGCGCACGAGCACGCGCAAATCATCGCGCTGCCCTACGTTCCGGCGTACATGCGCACCGAGGCGGACGCGGTCAAGAAAAAGTGCCCGTTCTGCGGCATCGCGAAGCGCGAAAAAACGCTCTTCGAAACCGAAAACTTTACCTGCATCCTCCCGTCAACGGCGAGGCTGCCGTGCGAGTCGTGGATCGTTTCAAAGCGGCACGTCCTCTCGCTTGCCGACTTGAGCGACGCGGAGGGCGTGGAGCTGCTGCAGGCTCTGCAGGAGGTAGTCAGGCGCACCGCGCCGTTCGAGGAATCGTACAACGTGGCGTTCCATTCCGCGCCGCGCGGCCGCGACTTCCATTTGCATTTGGAGATTTATCCGCGCAAGCCGATTTGGGGCGCGGTCGAATTGGGCCTGGGCCTGGTGCTGAACGGAGTGGGCGAGAAGAGCGCCCTGAAGCTGCTTAAGAAATCCGATTGAAGGGGGTGAAAAACATGTCCTGCGGTTGCTGTTGCAAAACGAAGAAGAAAACCAAGAAGACCAAGAAAGCCAAGAAGAAGCGGAGGTAAGTTTTCGTGAAGCGCCGGAGTCTTGGTGCCGGCGTCCCCTTTTTTTATTTTTTTTATTTTCGTTTTTTGCCCGCGTTTCAGCCCTTGAGCTTGAGTATGGCTTCTGCAAGGTCGCCGCTCGCCTCCTTTAGGGCGCGCTCTGCCTCCTGCCGGGTGCAGCCGCATTCCTCCATCACGAGCGCCGCGTCGTCGGTTTTTTCCTCGCTTTTCGCCTTGCTTTCGCGCACGCTGCCCGCGATTTGGAACGAGACCTGTCCCTGCATGTCGATTTTCGTGACTTGCGGGTTGTCTATCACGAGGCTGGTGCCGTCGCTTTTTTCTATCGTGACTTTCGCGGCGTCCACGGCTTCGTTCTTGATGCCCATCTGGCTCATCAGCTTCGCCATCTGCTTCGGGTCCATTTTCGGGAGCACTAAACCACCGAATCAAAATCGGCAAGGCAACTTAATAAATAGCCGCCGAACGCAAAAACCGTAGGCATGCTCAAACCTTCCGAAAAACCCCTGCGTTCGAGGTTCGTCGGCTCGCGGTCAGCAGAGGAGCCGCGCCCGTTGAAGCCCAAGCGCAGGATTTGGCCGTGGGTTGCCGCGGGACTCGCGGGCATTGGCTTGACTTGGTACTTGTCTTCCGCGGCGCCGAAAGTGGAGGCGCAGCCAGAGCAGGCGCGCGTCGAGCAAGTTAATACGCCCGCCAGCCAGCCGGCCAAGCCGATGAACCCCGTGCAGCGCTTCGAGCAGACGAGGCAGTTGGCGCGCCAGCCTGGAACTTACGCTTATTCGCGTTCCCAGCAGGAGAGCGCCCGCGCGTATCTCAGGAGTAAGGGATTCACCGCGGAAGAAACGGAAAGAATTCATTCGTTTCTGATGCACCCCGACGAGCGCGGGATGGACAAGTTGATAGAACACGTTCCGTTAAAGCTCAGGAACGCGTTTGCGAACGCGGTAAGCCGCCGCGAATTGGACCAGGTGGAAACCCTGGCGTTTTACCTCACGGCGTTCTGCGAGACCCCGAATGTTGACGCGAACTACGTGAACAAAAACGCAAACGGTTCAAAAGATTATGGTTCTCACGGAGTCAACGATAAAATACAGTTTGAAGATGAGCTGCTAAAGAAACATTTTTTCGACGACATGTGGCGCCAATGGGACCCGCCTGGCAGCAAGTACGGCCAAGGCGACGTGGTCGCCGAGAAGGACCGCCTGAAACCGGAAATCAACGCCGACGCAGCGGCTTTCATAATCAAGATGAATTCCGCCAAGGTGCCCAAGAACCTGCATCCCCTGAACCGCTTGCTGCGCATAAACCAGCTTTACGCGGGAACGAACAACAAGAAGCGCCCGGCGGACACGATGAAGGAGCTTTACCTGAAATTAGAAGGCAAGAAAATTTTGAGGAAGGGGTTGCAGGATGGCCTCGGCACAAAATAGCAGCCACAAGTTCCTCGACCATAAGGCGGACGTGCTGTTCGAAGCGGAGGCGCCGTCGTTCCAAGAGCTGGTCGAGGAATCCGCCGTTGCCCTGCTGGAGACAATCGCGCGCCTCGAGAAACTCAAGCCGTCCGAGTCCGTGGTAATCGAGGCGAAGGCGGCCTCGCTTGACGAGCTCCTCGTTTTCGCGCTCGGCAGCCTTTTGTCCGAGTCGGACGCACGCGGCGTTTTCTTCAAGTCCTTCAAAGTCTCGAAGTTCGAAAAGAAAGGCGACGGCTTCCTTTTGCAAGGCGTAGCCTCGGGGTCAAAGCGCTCGGTGGAAGCAGGGAAAACCGAAGTCAAGGCAGTCACCTTTCACGAGTGCTCGGTAACCGAAAAGAACGGAAAATGGCGCGCCCGCGTGCTGCTTGACGTCTAGAGTTTCAACAGTTCGGAAAACGCGCTTATTTTTTTGCAGGGCAGCGAAGCGTTCCACGGCCGCAGTATCAGGCGCGTGTTGATTCCAGCCGCTTCGCCCGTCAGCCAGTCCACGCGCGAATCCCCCACGAATATTGCCTCTTGTTTGGCTGCGCCAACGGCGCTCAACGCCTTGAAAATCATTTCGGGGTTAGGCTTGCCTTGCGCCACGTCCGAGTGCGTCACCACCGCGTCGAACTCGTGAAAGCACAGGACGCGCATCGTCGCCTCGGCTTCCTCGCGCACCTGGTTCGTGACGATTGCGAGGCGCTTGCCTTGCGCTTTGAGCTGCCGCAGTATTTCCACCGCGCCGGGCTCGGGTTTCGCGTATTTTGGGAGGTATTCGGAGGCGTAAAGCTTCTGCATGTTGCGCGCCATTTTGTCGATGGTTTTCTCGCTTGCCAAAGGTTCCAGCGCGGAGAACCACTGCCACGAGTCCCTGCCCCACTGCGGCATCATTTCCGTTTTTGGGCGTTCCCTGAAGCCGGCTTCGCGGAGCACGCGGTTGTAGGCTAGCAGTACCGCCTCTTCCGAGTCGATGAGCGTGCCGTCCAAGTCGAAGAGCAGGGCTTTCACGGATTGCTTTGTGCCGCCATAATTTAAAGTCCCGCGCTTTCATTGATGCTTGGTGGTTGGATACGGTTGACTACAACGCGGCGTTCTTCAAAAGCGTCGAGAACTCTTTCCTGATTCTCAAGGACTGGGAAGGCGAGGATTACGCGTTGAAATTCCTGGCCAAGCTGATGGAAACCAGCTTGGGCTCGGCTTACGCGGGAATGGGCGCGAAAAGGGGCGGCGGGCCGGCGGAATTCAGGCGCTGCGTGGGCGAGCGCGACGCCAGCGTGGGCTTGAAGGTAAGTTTTGAAGACTTGGGCCAGAACAGCTTCGCCTACCGCTTCCACACCGATCCGTTTCCCGGATTGAAAGGCAAAGTGGATGCACGCAGGCTAGACGCGGCTTACATGAAGTTCAAGGTCGCGTATCTGCTCGGCCCGGAATGGTCGTATTCCACCCCGAAACACCTGTGGGAGGGAAGCGCGTTCACCGAGCACGTGATTGCCAAAAAATAGTCACTTGACCGTCACGCTCTTGGCGAGGTTGCGCGGCTTGTCGGGGTCGTTGCCGCGCGCCACCGCCGCATAGTAGGCAATCAGTTGCAGCGGCACGATTGAGAGGAACGGGTAGAGGAGCGCGTCGATTGTTTCGGGCAGGCGAATCCATTCGTCGTAAGCCTTGTTTTCCTTGTTGCTTAGGCCGAACAGTTTGGCCCCGCGCGCCCGCGTTTCGATGCCGTTGCTCAAGGATTCATAATACGTGTAGTCCTCGGGGTTCAGGAGGAAAACGGGCGTTCCCTTTTCGATGAGCGCGAGCGTGCCGTGCTTAAGCTCGCCGGCAGGCATGCCTTCCGCGTGCACGTAGGATATTTCCTTGAGCTTGAGCGCGCCTTCCAGGGCAATCGCATAATTCACCCCGCGGCCCAGATAGTAGGCGTTCTGCTTCTTCGCCAGCTCTTCTCCGATTTCCTTCATTTTTCCGTTCGCCGCGTCCAGCTCCTGCTGCACGAGGCCTGAAAGCAGCCGCAAGTCGCCCTCGGCTTTTTCCAGCTTGCCCGCCATCGCGTGAGCGAGCAAATAGAAGACCGCGCACTGCGCCATGAACGCCTTCGTGGAAGCAACGGCGATTTCCGGCCCGCAGTTAAGGTAAAGCGAGCGCTCGCTCAGCCGGTCGATGCTCGAGCCCTTCACGTTCACGATGCTCATGATGCGCGCGCCCTTGGCCTTCGAGCGGCGCAGCCCGTCCAGTACGTCAGCCGTTTCGCCGCTTTGCGAAACCGCGAGCACTATGGTTCCCGGCTCGACGCGGTCCGCGAAGTACTCGAACTCGGACGCGATTAGGACTTCGATGTCCTTGCCCGCCACGCGGTCCAGCATGTGCTTCCCGATTACCGCGGAATGCCGCGCGGTGCCGCACGCGACCGCGATGACGCGCTTCGCCTTTTTCAGCTCTTCCGCGAACGCGGCAAGATTTTTCTCGTCCTGCGCAATTACCGCCTTGAGCGCCTGCGGCTGCTCGAATATTTCCTTGAGCATGAAGTGGCTGTAGCCGTTCTTTCCCGCGTCCTCCGCGCTCCATTCGACGGTCGAAGCCTTTTTCTCCAGCGGCTTCCAGTCGTCAAGCGAATAGAATTTTGCCGAATCCTTGGTAAGCGCCGCCGCCTCGCCGTCCTCGAGGAAGACCACGCGGCGCGTGTACTCGACTATGGGCGTTGCGTCGCTCGCCGCGAACATCTCGCCGTTTCCAAGCCCCACGAGCAGGGGCGATTCCCGCTTGAAGCACACTATTTTGCCCGGCTCTTTCGCGGAAACCGCGAGGACTGCAAAGCTTCCGCGCAGCCTTTTCGCCGCTTCGAAGGCCGCCTTTTCCAAATCGCCTTTGTAGTTGTCCTCGATAAGGTGTGCAATCACTTCGCTGTCCGTCTCGGACTTAAACGAGTGCCCCTTTGCCGCCAGTTCCGCCTTGAGCTCCTGAAAGTTTTCGATTATCCCGTTGTGCACGATTGCGATTGCGCCGCTGCAGTCCGCGTGCGGGTGCGCGTTCTCCCGCGTGACGCCGCCGTGCGTTGCCCAGCGAGTGTGCGCGATTCCCATGGAACCCGCCATCGACTCGAAGTGCAGCTTTTCGTCGAGTTCGCTTATCTTGCCCGCATCCTTTCGTATCTCAAGCTTTCCGCCGTCAAGCGTCGCGACGCCCGCCGAGTCGTAGCCGCGGTATTCCAGCCGCTTGAGCCCCTTGAACAGAAGCGCGCCCGCGGGCCGGGCGCCTATGTAACCGATTATTCCGCACATTGCAAAACACCCTAAACGCGCCGCCGTTACGCGCCGACGCCTTATACTCGCGCAGAAACGCCCTTTTAAACGCCGTTAAAGCGGCATTCATAATCCAAGCCCTATTTATCAACTTTTTGATAATAAGAACCCGAAAGCGTTATTAAATTGTTTAAATCATTATTAATTGCGCTGATAAGGTGATTTTGTGGCTGAACTGGTTGACAACGGAAAATTCATGGAAGCGGGCATCGTGGAGGACGGCGCGCTTGCCGCGCTTTCGCGCGACCGGCTGCGCATTCTCCGCGCCTTCGCCGAGGAGCCGAAATACCCCGCGGAGGTTGCCAAGCTGCTGGGCATTCAGGCGCAAACCGTGTACTACCACGTGCGCCAACTGCTGAACGCCGGGCTCATCCGCCTGGTTGACTACGAGGCGCGTGGCGGCGCGCTGGCGAAGCGGTTCTCCTGCCCCCATTCGGCGCTTGCAGTTACCCTGCGCAGCGACTGGAAGCCGTTCGTGCACGAGGTTGAAAAAACGCCTTCGTTCCTGAAGCCTTTCGTGGAAAGCGGCAGGCTGGACGCGAAAATAGTGGTGGGTTCGCCCGAGCCGCACGGCCGCTACCGCAGCCGCGGCTCCGAGTTCTGCGCGGTTGAGCTTGCCGCCTGGCTGGGGCGCTATGCCGTGTTTGACTATCCCCTTTACTATCTTGACACCGAGCTGAAGGACCGAAGGCAAAACTTGTTCCTCGTGGGCGGCCCCAAAGTGAACACTGTTTTGGATGAAGTCAATCCCAAGCTTCCCGTGCGTTTCGAGGACAAGTCTTTCAACGTTTACTCGTCGGTTTCCAAGAAGACTTATTCGGATCCCGTGGGCGTAGTGGAAACCGCCGAAAACCCCCTGAACCCGCGGCGCCGCGTCTTCATCGTAGCCGGGTCCAACCACGACGCGACGCGCGTGGCTATACTCGCCCTGCTTCGCCAGCCGCGCCGCATCGCGGCGGGCAACGCCTTTGACGCGGAAGTGACTGCCAAGGTAGTGCAGGGTTTCGACGAGGATGGCGACGGCATCGTTGACGCCGTCGAGTTTTTGGAGTGAGCCGCGCCGCCCGCAGGGAAACGCTTTTATATTGGTTACTTTTTGTAGTATATTTGTAGTAAAATGGTAGAATACAGGACGGTGAAGGTGACCGAGCGCACTTTCCGCCGCGCCAAGGAGCTGCAGAAGAAATTGGGGAAAAAGCGCGAATTGGAGTGGCTGGACGGGGTTGCGCTGGGCGCGGTGTTCGCCTACGCGGTCGACGAGGCGCTGAAGGAGTAACGCTAGTTTTAGTCGGCAAGGCCGACCGGGGAGGGGGGCTCCCACCAGTTCCCCCCTCTCCGCCCACCAAACCTTTTATTGAAGCGTTGGGCAGAAGTGTATGGAGCGCCTCCGTAGCTCAGTGGTACAGCGCGGTCAACCCAAGGGGGCGCACCCCCTTAGTTTGCCCTGATGCCCAAACCCCCCGCGTCTTGTTTTTATTTCAGCAGAACCTCAATTCTTTGTGCCTCCGTAGCTCAGTGGTAGAGCGACTGCCTTGTAAGCAGTAGGTCGTGAGTTCAAATCTCATCGGAGGCTCTTCGCTTCGTTCAGAGCCTCCTGTCTTGCGCTGATGCGCAAGAACTCTCGCAAGCGTTTTCGCTTGCTCGATCATCGGAGGCTTAGCGAATTGCCGGTTTTTATTCGCAAGACTAGACGGTTTTCTTTCGCGGAGCCCTCGCCTTTCTTTTTCCAAAAGAAAGGCAAGGCGTTGCAAATCTCATCGGAGGCTTGGCGTTTTCTCATTCTTCTATTTTCGCGAAGAGCCAGGCGGCCGCGAGGGTGCAGACCGCGAGGAAGCCCACCAGCACGGCGACGCTGGTTTCAAGCGGAACAACCGAGGCGTGCAGGAACAATGCGCGCAACGCTTCCACAGCATAGGTGAGCGGGTCCAGGTACGAAAGCGCCTGCACGTAGCCGGGAGTGTTCGACAGCGGAAACAGGCCGCCCGAAAGGAAGAACATGGGCATCACGAGGAAGTTCGTCACCAGCTGGAAGCCGTGCATGTCCTCCATGCACGACGCAATGGCGATGCCGAGCGCGACGAAAGCCATGGACGTGATTGTCATTATGAATATTGCCGCGGCGAGCGTCAGGGGCGACAAGTCGAACGTGACTCCCATGAACAGGGAGATGATTAGCAGGAGCAGAGCCTGGATTACCGCGGTGGTGCCGCCGCCTATCGACTTGCCGAGCACGATGGTCGTCCTGTTTACGGGCGCGATGAGCGTTTCCTTTAGGAACCCGAACTTGCGGTCCATTATGACTGTCACGCCCGCGAACACCGAGCCGAAGAGGAGGGTCATGCAGATTATGCCCGGCGCGATGAATGACGTGTAGTTGCCGTTCGTGGCATCCGAGCTGAAAGCGCCGCTCAGCCCGCTGCCCAGTATTGCGAGGAAGAAGAACGGCATGGCGAGGCTGCCCACGATTCGGCTGCGCGCGCGGATGAAGCGCAGGATTTCGCGCTTCCAGAGGAAGTACATGGCGGTGAATTCGCTCATTTGTGCCACGCCCTCCTGCGCATGCGCATCGCGTCCGTTGCGCTGCTTTTCTCCTCGCGGATTCCGCGTCCCGTGTAGTGCAGGAACACGTCGTCAAGCGCGGGCTTGCGCAGCGCTATCGAGTCGACGGTTATGCCTTTCGCGTTGGCCGCGGCTATCACTTCGGGCACGCGCTTTTCGCCCGCCTCCACTTTGAACGTGATTTTGCCTTCCGTCGCCTTGACGTCTTTCGCCCACGCCTTGCCTTTCAAGGCGGCGGCCAGCTTTTTCGGGTTGTCGCACTCCGCCTCGATGACGTCGCCGCCCAGCGAATCCTTCAGCCTCTTCGGGGTGTCCAGCGCCACGTTTTTGCCGGCGTCGATTATCGCGATGCGGTCGCACAGCGCGTCCGCCTCCTCCAAATAGTGCGTCGTCAGCACGAGGGTGACCCCTTTCTCGTTGCGGAGGCGTTTGACATAGTCCCACACGTGGCGGCGCGTCTGCGGGTCTAGCCCGATGGTGGGCTCGTCGAGGAACAGGATCTTCGGGTTGTGAAGCAGGCTGCGGCTGATTTCGAGCCTGCGGCGCATTCCCCCCGAAAAAGTCTTCACCAAATCGTTCAGCCTGTCCGACAGCTCGACGAGCGCGACTACTTCCTTTATCTTGGCGTCGCGCTCGGCCTTGGGCATGCCGTACATCACGGCGTGCAATTCCAGGTTCTCATAAGCCGTGAGCTCCTCGTCAAGGGACGGGTCCTGGAAGACTATCCCGATGCTGCGCCTCACGCTGTCCGGGTCGCGCGCGATGTCGAAACCGTTCACGCTCGCCCCGCCCGCGGTCGGGTGCTTTAGGGTCACGAGCATCGAGATCAGCGTCGTCTTGCCCGCACCGTTGGGGCCCAGCAGCCCGAATATTTCGCCCTCGTCCACGCTGAGGGTGACCGCGTCAACCGCGGTGAAGTCGCCGAACTTCTTGGTCAATGCGCGCGTATCGATGACACTCATGGCTCTTGCAGGACTCACGGCGGAAAAGCTTAAAACAACTGTTTTTTTGCGGATATAGCTGCATTTTTAATCCTCAACGGGGAATATCATTGAGCGCCAATTGGCGGCGCGGGTGCTTTTCGATGGTTTTGTGCATAGTGGCATTGGTAGTCTTCGCGATTCTCGGCATTTTCAGCGCGCGCTACCGCGCCCTCGCGGGCGAGGCGTTCGCCTGCGTCGGCCGCAAGCTCACGATGCGGCCTTGCGAGAGCGGGCTCGAGGATCGCATTAAGGCGAAGATAATGGCGACGACAATAAACCGCTCGCCGCGCCTGGCGGGTATGGTAAACCGCCACTTCGAGTTATTGTCATGGGTTTTCACGCTGCTCTTCTTCGCGAGCTTCGCGTACAGCGCGTACGCGGTCTATAACTTGGCGACGCTGGGCACCTGCGACCCGGTGAGCGGGCAGTGCGTGTTCGCGCCGCAGGCACAGAACGGGACGGCGAACGTGTGCAACATAACCGCCAGTTTCATCGAGTTTTACGGCTCCGAGTGCCCGCACTGTCAGGCGATGGTGCCCGTAGTCGCTGGCATCGAGGCGGAAACGGGCGTATTCTTCGAAAAGCTGGAAACGTGGCATAACGACTCTAACCGGGAAATCATGCTTTCGTATTCGACTGAAATCGAGCGCGACTGCGGATTTTTGGGCGTACCCGCCTTCTTGAGCACGAAGAACCGCAAGGCGGTGTGCGGCGAGATGGGTGCGGACAAGCTCAAGCAGTTCATAATCGACAACGGGTGAAAAGGTGGGCGCGGAAGGCTTGCGCAGGGATTTTCCGATTTTCTCCAAACGCAAGTTCGTCTACTTCGACAACGCGTGTACCACCCAGAAGCCCACGGCAGTGCTGGACGCGGTGAACGCTTACTATACTGAGTATACGGGCTGCGCGGGCAGGAGCCAGCACCACATCGGTAAGAAAACCGAGGAAGAATTCGAGAAGGCGCGCGGCAAGGTTGCGGGCCTCGTGGGCGCGAAGCCAAACGAAACCGTCTGGACGCGCAACACCACCGAAGCCATCAATCTCGTTGCGTGCTCGCTGGACTTTTCCAAACGGAACAAGGTCGTGACTTCAGTGATGGAGCACCACTCCGCGTTCCTTCCGTTTCAACAGCTCAAAAAGCGCGGCAAAATCTCGCTGGACATAGTTTACCCCGACAAGCAAGGCGTTTTCGAGGACGGCGCGTGGCAGGAAAAAATCGATTCGAAGACGCGGCTAGTGGTCGTGCATCACACGACCAACACCCTCGGAACAAGCGCGCCGTTAAGGGAAATAGTGAAAACCGCGCATGATTGCGGTGCGCTAGTTCTGGTGGACGCTGCGCAAGGCGTGCCGCACCACGAAGTCAACTTCGGAAGGGAAGGCTACGACTTCATGGCTTTTTCGGGTCAAAAAATGCTTGGGCCTACTGGAATTGGCTGCTTGGTCGCGCGAAGAGAGCTATTGGAGGAAATGCCGCCTTTCATGGTCGGCGGGGAGACCGTGGAACGCGTTACGATTGACGACGCGGTTTTCCTGAAGCCGCCGCACAAGTTCGAGGCGGGACTCCAGCATTACGCGGGCGCGATCGGCTTGGGCGCGGCAGCGGACTACCTGAAAAGGCAGGGCTTGAACAACATCAACAGGCATGAAAAAGAGCTGGCCAAATTCTTGTTTGAAGAACTGAAGCAAATCAAGGGCGTAAAACTGTTCGGTCCGGCGGACTCCTCAAAGACTTGCGGCATCGCCACCTTCAACGTGGAAAAGGCGAAGAACCCGCACGAAGTCGCGTTGATGCTCGACAACTTGGCGGGCATTTGCACCCGCTCGGGCGTCTTCTGCGCGGAACCCGCGATGACCTGGCTGGGCGCGCCTCGCGGCGCGGTGCGCGCGTCGCTTTACCTGTACAACACGATGGCCGAAGCGGAAGCCTTCGTGGCAACCCTCAAGAAAATCGCGGCGACTTACTGAGTTTAGCGGCGCAAAACAAAAACCACGAGTGCCAGCAATATTTGCAGCATATACATTACGAGCCCAGGCAGTATCATGATGCCGATTGTCGCCAGCGTGTCCGTCCCATGCGCCTCGCTCAGCGCGCGGTAATTCAAGTAAAGCGAGTACAACCCGACTATCACCGCCACAATCAGCGCGACCGCTATCGTCAGGAATGATTGGTTAAACAGAAGTGTTGCGCCCGCAATCGCGGTTATAGCCAGCAGGGCAAGGGCTTGCACGCCAACCACCAGCGACGAAAGATAGGCTTGCTGTTTGAATGTGCCTTGTCCCTTCAGCATCCGGGCCACCGCGAATTGGATTGCATTCGAGATGAAGAAGGCCACGCTAGTGCCGACGAATACGATTGCAAACAGCAGGCCTGCCGCGAAAGCGCCCGCGGCCGCGATTCCGGAGAGCGGCGTATTTTGCATTCCCGTCAATGACATGAAGCTTGACGCGACCGTCGCTATTGCAGCTCCCAGTATCGTAACTGCCAAGCCCAAGAGCGCGAGGTTTTTGAAAACGCCGAGATAAGAAGAGTTCGCTTTTTGTTCGGCAAACGTTTCCGTTGGTTTCGTCAAGACCTTGAACAGAGTGCCTATCATCGAGTATCCCTCGTAGCCATTACGCCGCTCCTTTTTAAATGCGGTTTGAGTAGTTGCTGCGGGTGCTTTTGGTTGGCTGAAGACGAGAAGTTCATGCGGCTGGCAATCGCCGAAGCCTTGAAGGGCATACGCAGGGGCGGCGGGCCGTTCGGCTGCGCGATAGTCAAGAACGGCAAGGTGATAGCCAAGGCGCACAACACCGTCGTTTCCACCAAAAACGCCACGGCGCACTCGGAAATCAACGCGATTCGCGACGCGGGAAAATGCCTGAAAACGCCTTTCTTGGACGGTTGCACGCTTTACTCGACAACCGAACCGTGCCCCATGTGCTTTTCCGCCTGCCATTGGGCGCGCGTCAAGCGCGTAGTGTACGGTTCGAGCATAAGCGACGCGGCGGCAATGGGTTTGAACGAGTTGCGCATTCCCGCGGCAACGCTCAAGCGCATAGGCTACGACCGGGTTGCCTTGAAGGGCGGCGTCCTGCGCCGAGAATGCCTTAAAATCTTCGTCGAATGGCGTAAAGCCAGCGGGGAACCCTATTGAGTTAAATACGGTTCAAGGTTAAGGTTTGCGTAGAGGGGTGGGAGTCAAAATGGCGAGCAAGAAGCTTTTGGAACTTATGAACAAGGGCGTCAGCCGCGAGTTGCAGGTCGCGATTCAATACATGTGGCAGCACGTGCGCGCCACCGGAGTGGAAACGGCAGCGGTTGCGGGCATTTTGAGGGGTATTGCGGTCGCCGAAATGAAGCACGCAGAGTCAATTGCCGACCGCATCGACTATTTGGGCGGCGAAGTGACCACGCAGCCAACGCCGATCACGGTTGGGAAGAATCTCCGCGAAATGCTGCGTTTGGACAAGAAGGCCGAGGAAGAGGCTATAACGCTTTACAAGGAGACTATAAAGTTGGCGGACGCGGAAGGGGACATTACCACGCGCGAGCTCTTTGAGGGCATCCTCGGCGACGAGGAAGACCACCACAACCAGTTCAAGACGCTGTTGGGCGAGTAAAAACAAATGTTCCCGCAGGGTTTTCACCGGAAGCTAAAGCGCGGCCCGGCAGTGGTGCTGCCCAAGGATTTGGGTTCGGTGCTCGCGAGGGCGGGTTTGCAGCACGGGGACGTGGTGCTGGACGCGGGCGCGGGAAGCGGCTGGGCGGCAATCGCCTGGGGCCTCGCGGTCGCACCCAACGGACGCGTTCATTCCTTCGAGCGGCGCCCGGAATTCGCGGATTTGGCGGAAGGCAACGTGCGCCGCGCGGGCCTGGAAGGCGTGGTGAAAATCGTGCGCGGTTCCGCGTTCAAGGGCTTCAAGGGCGAAGCGGACTTCGTGTTCCTGGATTGCGGAGATTCCAACAAGCTAGTCAAGCGCGCGGCCACGCGCATGAAGCAGGGCGGGCTCTTGGTGGGTTACACGCCGCATTCCGAGCAGATGCGCGCGTTCGTGAACGCGGGGCTAAAGGCCGGGCTCGTTCTGGAAGAGTGCGTTGAAAACATGGAGCGGCAGTGGCTCGTGCGCGAGCAGGGCTGCCGACCGGTGAACATCGGATTGATTCACACCGCGTTCCTGATTTTCATGCGCAAGCCCGCCGTCGCGGTCCCTGCCGCGTCAAAGGCCGCGCAGCCGACGGCTTAATCCGCGCCGCCTATATTTCAAAACCGCTTTTTCACCGTACTGATTGGGCACGGCTGCGGCTTTGAATAAGAAGTCTGTCTTGAAGAAAAAGTCCGAAAACTGAAGAATAAGTAGCCCTAAACGACTACTTAAAATTCAAAGCCCACGTCTGCGCAAGGCATAATAATTCCTTTCGCTTTAACCCGTTCGTGTTCAGCTTCACAAAGTCCGGCGTCCACCTGTGCGGCGAAGAGGAAGTCGGCTTGGACTGCCGCCACGAGAACGTTTTCATTTCGCACGCCCACGCGGACCATGCTTTTTCTTCAAAGAAAAGCAAGCGCGTCATGGCGTCGGACGCCACGCTCGACTTGCTGAAAACCCGCGGCTTCAGCCTTGCGGGCGAGCGGTGGAACAATGGCTTCCAGCTGCTTCGCGCGGGCCACGTTTTGGGTGCGTTACAGTTGCGCGCCGAACTGGACGGCTGCGTCTGCACATACGCGCCGGACTTCAAGCTTTCGGACTCGCTGACCGTAAAGGGCGCGGAAATGCGCTCTTGTGATGACCTTGTGGTGGACGGGACTTTCGCTTCCCCGGAATTCGTTTTTCCGCCTCGCGAGACAGTTTACGACCAAATCGGCAAGTGGGCGAAGGCCAACGAGGCTGCGGGCGTGATAACGGTTTTCGGCGGTTACGCGCTGGGCAAGGCGCAAGAGCTCGTAGCCTGCCTGAACGAGTACGCGGCTATCACCCCGCTGGTTTCAGGCGAAACGGCCGAGCTCTGCCGCGCCTACCTGCGGCACGGCATACCTCTTGACTTCCTTGCCGCGGAAAGCGACGAAGGCAGGGCGGCGCTGAAGGGCGCGTTCACCGCCGTGCTTCCCATGAACCGCGTTGGCAGGCCGCTCGCATCGCGCCTAAAGCAATTCTACGGCCGAAAGGTGCGTACTGCCGTGGCTACGGGTTGGGCGCTGTGCCGCCCCTTTGCGACTGACGGGCAGTTCGCGTTGAGCGACCACGCGGACTCGTTGGAGCTGAAGAAGTTCGTCGAGGGGACCGGCGCCAAGCGCGTTTATTCGGAGAAGGGGGCACGCCTCGCGTGACCGCCGCCAAGTCATGAGCGGCTTGCGTTCCGCCACATGAAGTCGAAGTATTCGCGGTAGGCCGCCGCTGCGGTCGCGTTGTCTATCAGTATGGCTTCCGGCGTCTCGCTCCAGATTATTATCGCTATCTTGTTGCCGAAAACGTTCGTGACTACCGGGGATTCCGTTTCCAGCGGCGCGTAACGCGCCTTGCGTAACTTAGTTTCGTGCATCTTGCGGCCCTGGCGCACAAGGTTTTTCGTGGGAATCCTGCGCTTTTCCAGGAGCGCCTTGAATTTCGCGGCGAACGCGGGCATCCTCGAGTCCAGCTGGTTTTCCGAACCGAACACGCGGTTCTCCGCGCCTTCGTGAATCACCATGCCCAGCACGGTCCTGATGCCGCGGTCGCCCTTGTAAAGCCGCATGTTGCTCTGCAGCTTTTCCGCCGCGTACTTGCGCTCGAGGCCGGGCAGCACCGCGTCCAAGTCCTCCAGCTTGGCGGCAAGGTAGTCCTTGAGGGCGCGCGGGTCAACCGCCTGGAACCATTTGACTTTTCCAATCGTCGCGTAGGACGCCAGGCCCTTTTCCAGCAGCGACTTTAGGGAATTGTAGGCGGAAGTGCGGTCGATTGCGGCTTCCTTCGAGATTTTTCCCGCCTTTGATGAGCCCAGCCGTACAAGCGCCAAGTAGACGCGCGCCTCGTTGCGCGACAGCCCGCACGACTTTTCCAGCGCTTCAGTCTCCTTCATTTGTTGTAAGTAATTCTACAACGAATATTTTAATGCTTCGCCCGCGTCAGCTTCGAGGTGGTAGGGTTATGGAGCTGGAAACGCTCAAGTCGACCGACGGCAGGTTCGGTTTGATTAACGGAACGGCGTTTGAAGCCATAGACCGCGTGAACGACGCGCTGTACTGGGGCGCGCTGGACTACTTCCGCGGCAACGGGTTCATGTGGGTTGACGTGCCCACGCTGACGCGCGTGACCGGCGCGTGCGAGAACGTGGACACGCTTTACTCGGTTGACCACTTCGGCAGGAACGCGTACCTTGCGCAGACCGGGCAGCTTTATTTGGAGGCGAAGATTCCGCGGCACGAGAAGGTTTGGACCGTGATTACGAGCTCGCGGGCGGAAGCGAAGGTGGACGCGAGGCACTTGAACCAGTTCCAGCTCCTCGAGTTCGAGCACCGGGGCGGCTTCGAGTCGCTGCTTAATCACGTCGAGGGAACGGTGAAGGCGATGGTCGCGGGTGCGGTGGCGAACGCGCCCGGCGAGCTCGCCCTGCTCGGCCGAAGCCCGGCCGACCTTGCGGAATACCTCAAGCCGTTCAACCGCATAAGCTACGCCGAGGCGATCGGGCTGCTGGAGGGAACGCCGCTTGAAGTCGGGTGGGGCTCGGATTTGAAGCATTCGCACGAGCTGCGCCTAGTGGCGGCGACGGGCGGCAGGCCGCTGTTCATAACGCACTTCCCGAAGGCGATAAAATTTTTCAACATGCGCGTGAACCGTTCGGACGACAGCGTGGTGAACAGCGCGGACCTGATCCTGCCGCACAGCGGCGAGGCGGTGGGCAGCGCGGAGCGCGAGGACGACTACGCGCTGCTGAAGGAGCGGCTGCTCGCGAGCAGCATGTACTCGATTTTGAGCAAGCGCGGGGTTGCGCTTTCCGAATTCGAGGATTACCTGTCGCTGGTTCGGGATAACCCAATCCTGCATTCGGGCTGCGGCATCGGGTTCCCGCGCGTTTCGCAGAGCGTGCTCGGCTTTTCGGACATCAGGCAGGCGACGAGCTACCCCCTCAACGCGGAGACGCTTTACTGACGGCCGCGCAGCGCCGAAAAGAGGCGCGCGTGCTCTTTTTATTTCGCGGATGGTTAACGCGTGCGTGGCAACCGCGACGAACGAAGACCTGCTGCTCTTTTCGGTGGAGCCTAAGGTAAGCAAGAACGCCGCCGGCAAAGACCGCGCGGAACTGAAGCACACGCTCAAGGTGCTGGACGCGCAGGCGGCGAAGAAGTACGCGAAGTACTTTTCCCTCGCGAGGGAGTACGACGGCGGAAGCGGATTGTTTTCGAAGGGCTGGCTTTACGCGTTCGTGGGCGGCGAGGACGCCAGCGGCTTCTGCGCGATAGGCTTCGACGGCGTGAACTCCTTCCTTTTCAACGAGTTGCGTTACAAGGGCAAGACTTACGGCATCGAGGAGGGCTTGTGCAAAGCGGTTTTCGACCCGTTGAACGGCGCCGCCAGCATTAAGGAGCCAAAGAAGCGCGTCGAGTGGCGCGGCAAGGGCCCTGAATACGAAGTCGACGTGACCGTGGGCGACACTGAAAACGAATTGGCGTTGCATTACTCGTTCAGCCGCATCAAGCCGGAAATCGGGAATTACCGGTGCGTGTTCGAAAAGTTCGGCTCGGTGCTCTCGTATTGGTACCTGGCGCCCATGCACGGGCGGCTGACGATTAACGCGAAGGGCGACCTTGCAAAAATCGGTTACGCTGACTTGGCGCCGCTCGTGGGCAAGCTGATAGAATCCGACTTCGGTTACACCGAAGCGGTGCACGTGAACGTGCCCTTCTTTTCCGTGGGCTGGCAGTGGACGGTTTTGGCGTGCCAGTCACAGCCCGAAGGCCTGAAGCCCGAGAAAATCGTGGGCTTTTTCGACTTCTTCTTCTCTACGAAGGAAGGGCGCCTGCCCCTCAACTACCAGTTTTACACCGTCGACCTGGCGTCGGGAAAATTCGAGGCTTTCGCGGAAGCGGACGTCAAGTTCGAGGAAGGCGAAATCCCGCTGGTGCGCGTGTCGAACAGGGACGGCTCGGTCAAGCTGGCGATACAGAACGCGGGTCCCGGCGAGCTGCACAAGCTCAAGGGCAAGCGCCTCGCCAACTTTTTGGAGACGGCGGACATCGACTACCGCGCGTACCCGTGCGTGGCCACCGTCACAATCGACGGCAAGGAGTACAAGGCCGTCGGCACGAGCGAGTTCGCGGGCACGGGCAAAAGCTATTGGCTGTAGCAAAAGTGGGGGGTCGAGGCGTGGCGGTTTGCCAAGGGGGCGCTCCCCCTGGGGAACCGAGCGAATTCGCGGGAACGGGCAAGAGTTACTGGTTGTAACCCTGTTCGGGCAGCAACCCGCGGCGCCTCAGCCCGGCGACGATTTCATCGTACAGCTCCTGTTCGGTAAACGTGTCATACTTCATCAGTGTTTTGGCTTGAAGGGCTTTTTCTCCCAATGCGGCTCGAATCCTCTGGGTGTAGTTGCCGCCGCCCGCGTCCACGATTACGTGCGCTTTGGACAACGCGCTTCGGACCCCCTCTTCCGTGCCCTCGTTCAGGGCGACGTGGTAAACGTCCATTTCCAGGCCGTCCGCTTCAGCAAGACTTTTGACGAGTTTGCCCAATTGGGACGAGGAACGCCCGTACCCGCAGACGAATGCGACTTTCGGAATCATTCAGTGGGCCCGCGGAGAATCGAACTCCGAATCTTCCCGGTGTAAACGGGATGTCTTAGCCATTCGACTACGGGCCCGCGGTAGCTTTTTGGCCGCGCGTCTTTAAAGTCGCTTAGGTCACGACTACGAGGCCCTCGAAGCGGTTCTCGGAGCCGTCGGGCAGCGCGTCGATTACCGCGTAAGTCTGGTTGCCCGCGTAGTAGAACGTTTTATTCAGGTTCTCTCCCGGCGACAGGATAGTTCCCGCTTCGGCGAAGAAGTACAGCGTGTGCTGCTCGATGTCGTTGTTGAACCAGGTCACGCTCCCGCCCTTCGCTATCGCGACGGTCGCCGGCGCGAAGAAGCCGTTGTTAATCGTTACCGTCGGCACGGCCGGTGCCTGTTGCGTCGGCGACGGCGTTGCCGCCGGCGGCGTCTGCACGCAGCCCGCGAGCAGCAGGCAGGCGGCGATTGAAACCAAAAACAGTTTGCCGTTCATTTTGTTTCACCCGTGAAGCTTTCCGTCATAAAATTTCGGCGTGTAAACAAGGTACTCCTCGCGCGCCGTCGTCTTGTAGGTGATTTGGAACACGCCCTTGGTTGGGCAAACCTTGTCCCCCGCTAGTTTCGCTTTGATGCCCAGCTCGAAATTCGCCTTTGCGTCTTCCACGGTCTTGAAATAACTCGGCAAGGCGAATACGATTTCGATGTTTCCCGTTGCGCTGCCCGCGGCGGGCGCTTTGACTTGGGCGGCGAAGGTCTGGGATATCGAGAGCCCGCCGGGGTTTATCCCGAAACTAGACGACGCGGTCACTCCTACGAGGCTTGCGTCGGCATAGCTGAAGTCAACGTAACCCTTGAAGCGCGCGCAAACGTCAGTCCTCGCCGAAGTGCGCGCAATCTTCAATTCGTCAACCTGCGGGCATTTGTTGAGCAGCTCGAACTTTTCAAGCGTCACCGAATCAACGACGCTCCCGCATTCCCCGCTCACCGGGCAGTTGACGCCGCTCGGGGAGTTCGCGCTGACGCGCGTCGAGCTTGCGAGGCTAGCCGTTTGCATCGCCTTGACCGACGCGGTTTGCGAGTAGCGGTTAATCGCGGCTTGGTCTGCCGTCGTGAGCGTGAGGCCGTTGTCGTCCTGGTAAGTGCCGCTTCCCGCCGCCTTGAGGTTGTCGCAGTTGATTCGCGCCTGTTCGGGAGTCAGTCGCTCCTGTGAAATGTAATAATCGTCGCCCGGCTCTTCCGCCAGCGACTTTTTCTCGGCCGCGGGCGCGCCGACGAGCCGGCACGAGCACTGCCCGCCGGAGGCTGGGCAGTCGTATCCCTGCAGCGCGAGCAGCACGCCCTTCACGGGCTCGGCGAGCTGCGAGTAAGCGTATTTCACGGGCTGCATGCCGCTTGCCTCGATGGAATAGCCGTCGTCGGATATGAGCGCGATGGAGAGCGCGGAGCCGCCGAGCGTTATCACGTCATCGGTTTCCACGCCGTAATTCACAGCGGCGAGTTGCGCGTTCACGAACACCCGCTCGTTCAAGTCGACGGCGTCGAGCTTCGCGCCCGCTGTTGGCGCCGAGTTGTTGATTTGATAGTATTTTTCGATTTCGTCGGCGTAAAGCGGCAGGTTCGCCTCGTTGCCGCCATAGACCATGTACGTCTTTTCGGTTTGCGTTTGCGGACCGTCAACGGGCAGGCGCAGGTAACAGGCGTGCAAGCCGCCCGCGAACGCGCTTCCGCCGCTAAGGGGCATTTCCACGAAGTTCAGCGCGTTTGCGGCCGACGGGTTTTCTCCGTTCAGGTGCGCGGCGATTCCGGAGTATTCCGTTTCTCCCGCGTGGTCGCGGACGGTTTCGATGAAGCGCGAGTAGTTGAAAATCGCGGTTTCTTCATCCGCAGTGTAGTCGCCCCTTAGTTTTTTCATGAACTTTTGGAAGCAATCCGCGTTTTTCGCGTTGACGCACGCGTCCTTGCCGGTCAGCGCGCCCAAGGCGTATTCCGCGAGGAGCTGCGTCTCGTCGAGGAGCGGGTAATTCGTGCAGTAGAGCTTCGCTCCGCTCTCGCCCGGCGGGAGCGTTATTTCGAGCCTGCCGGTGCCGTCATCCGTGGCCGCCGCTTCGGGCAGGGTGTAGAACGCGGCGTCTTTGAATATCGGAATGCCGTAGAGCGCGTAGCCTCCGCCGACATTGTCGCTTTGCAGCCGCGGCACTTCGCCTTCCGACGCCGTGCGGACCACGTGCCTGGCGAGCCTGGTGGGGGCGAGCCCGCCCTCGAAGTCGTAGCGTTCGACGTCGTCCAGGCTTACCTCTATCTTGTCGGTCAGCACCCAGGTGGAAAAGCTGTTGTAGTTGTCGCCGGACTTCGCGGCCGCGTAGTACGCCGGAGCCAAGCCGCCCAAGTCTATAACCAATTTATCGATGTACTTTCCCCTGTAAACGTTTTTGCGCTCCTTGAACTCGGCCTTGGGCGCGGTGCCGGCAGTATCCTTGTCCACGAAAACCACGCCGCTTCCCTTGAGGGAATAAGGCTTGTTTGGGGACGCCATGTATTGCACGAGCCGTCCCTCGTTTTCCACCACGAACGCCTCGGGTTTGAGCGCCTCCGAAAACTCGAGCTTGAAACCGTTCGCGATGCTTGAAGCCGCTGGCGGCGTGCCCGTGCCCTTGAGCTTCACGCCGCGGAGGAACGCCTTCTGGACGTAGTCCGCCGTGCCCTCGCCGAAAGCGCCGTCGCCGTCCACCGCGTTCGCGGTGAAGGTTATCTTCACGAACGCCTTTTCGAACGAGTAAGCCTTGCCGTTCAGGACCGCGCCCTGCACGTCAACGAACTCGACGGACTTGATTTCGGTCTTGTCCAGCACTTTCAATTCCTTCAAGTCCGAGGCCGCGAGAGCGAAGCAGGAGGACAACAGCAATGCAAAAGCGACTAAAGCGAAGCGCATTCGGATTTCACCCGCTAAGCAGGGGGTGCCGCGCGTTTAAAACGGTTTTCAGGCGCGCGACGGTGGGTTTTAAAAGGCGGTTTGGGTGATGGTTGCGGGTGAGTTGGCGATGCACAGGATTTTGTGGTTCAAGATTGGCGGGCGCAGGATGCACCTGCTCAAGCTCGCGGGAGCGTTCTTCGTGCTCGCGGCGATTTTGAAGGTCGCGGAAGCGGCTTACAACATCTTCCTCGTGGTCGACAAAATCAACACTGCGACCGCGCGGCCCGAACTCATCCAGCAGCTGTTCACTTGGTCCATGGGCGCGCCCTACTTGTTCAGCGGGGAAGACGTGCTCGGCGTCCTGCTAGGTCCCGTCGCGTCGTTCCTGTTCTGGCTCGGCATGGCCGTGGTTGCACTGATGATTTACCAGTCAGGCAAGATCGTTTTCCCGATTGAGGAGTACGAGACGCAGGTCGGCGAGCACCACCGCGCCCTCATCGAGAAGGCGACCAAGCACTACGCCTACAAGAAGAAGTAATTTGCCCAAAACCAAGGTTTTTTAATTATTCCAAGCCCTACTCTTAGTTACCAGTAAATCCTGTTTCTAAGGGTTACTCGCAAAGGTGTTACAATCAAATGGGTTTAAGGCCGGCTAAGACTTGCAGGACGGTAAAGGGACAGGCGTGGACGCGCGTGTCCATCCACCGCCCGCGCAAGAGTTTCGTGAAGGGAGTGCCGCACGCACGCGTTCGCCAGTGGAAGATGGGCACGCCCAAGCGCATGGAAGTTGAGGTTGCACTAGTTGCGAAAAGCCCGATTTTCGTGCGCGACAACGCGCTCGAGGCCGCCCGCCAGGCCACCAACAAGCTGCTCGAAAAAACCATCGGGCACAACTACCTGTTCAGGGTCCTGAAGTACCCGCACCAAGTCATCCGCGAGCACGCCGCGCTGGGCGTTGCCGGCGCGGACCGCATCTCGGGCGGAATGAAGCTCGCCTTCGGCAAGCCGAAAGGCAGGATGGCGCGCCTGAACAGGGGCGACGCGGTGTTCTCGGTTTGGCTGCGCCAGGCCGACTTGCCCGTCGCGAAGGCCGCGTTGAAGCGCGGCCGCATCAAACTGCCGGGAATTTACGATTACGCGGTGCGCGACATCCGCAAGGACGCCGAGAACCTGAAGCTCCCGCTGGAAGCGCTGGCAATCGAGACCGTCAAGGTGGAAGTCGCGGCGCTCAAGGCAACGGAAACGGCCGCCGCAACCGCAGCCGCGCCCGTGCCGGGCAAGGAAGGCGAAGCGGCGGTTATTTTTTATTTTCATTTTTTGTTTTCGCGCGCGTTCAGCCGCAGGCCGTTCGCCTAAATTCTTTCGGCGTATTCCTGCCAGGACCGCGTTATCAGTTCGCGGTCTTTTTCGCTTGTTTGGCGCAGGATTTTCGCGGGAACGCCCGCGCACACGCTGTTCGGGGGAATCATGGTTCCCGGAGTGACCACCGCGCCAGCGGCGACTATGCTCCACTCGCCTATTTCGCAGCCGTCCAACAGCGTCGAGTTCATCCCGACGAGCACGTTGTCGTTCACCTTGCAGCCGTGCACGATGGCGCCGTGCCCGATGGTAACGTTTTTGCCTATACTGACGCCCTTGCCGTGCAAAACGCAGGATTCCTGGACGTTCGAATTGTTGCCGACCTCGATTTCGCCCTCGTCCGCGCGGATGCACGCGAACGCGCAGACGCAAACGTTTTCGCCCAGCCTTGCCTTCGGGTCGACTTCCGATTTCGGGTGAATGAATCTCATCGCAATCGCCTCACATTTTTTCGGGCGCCTGGATGCCAAGCAAGTCCAGGCCTTCTTCCAGAGTGCCGAGCGTTGCCTTGACGAGCGCGAGGCGCTTCGCCTTGTCCGCCTCGGGAGCCTTCAACACGGGGCAGTTCGCGTAAAACGCCGAGTAGTCGTCCGCCAGCGCGAGCAAATAGTCGCACAACTGGTGCGGCTGGAGCTGGCGCGAGGCGCTTTCCACTACGCGCGGGAACGCCGCCAGCCGTTTGCACAGGCGTTTTTCATGCTCGTCGAACTCGCCGCCTGCCTTGAACGCGGGCAGCCGTCCCGCCTTTTCAAGTATGCCGCGGCACCGAACGACCGAGTATTGCAAAAACGCGCCGGTGTGCCCCTCGAAGCGCGTGATTTCCGCGGGGTTGAACACGATTCCCTTTTCGGGAGTGACGCGCAAAACCGCGAACTTGGTCGCGCCGATTGCGACTTGCTCGGCGATTTTGTTCGCTTCAGCATCGGGGTAATCCTGCCTGGCGCGCACTTCCTTTTTCGCGGTTTCAATCGCCGCCTTCAAAAAGTCTTCCAGCAACAGTACCCTGCCCTCGCGCGTTGACAATTTGCCTTCGGGAATGGAAATCAGGCCGAAGCCCACGTGCTTGAGGCGCGGCGCGTATTCCCTGCCAAGCAATTCCAGCGTCTTGAAGACCTGCCTGAAGTGCGTGTTCTGCTCGGAGGCGGTCACGTAAACGCATTCGTCGAAAGCGCGCTTTTCGAACCGCTCGTCCGCGAGCGCGAGGTCGCGAGTCGAGTAAAGCGTGGTCCCGTTCGAGCGCAAGACGATGAAATTCGGGAGCTTGTAGTCCTCCAGCTTCACGACCGTTTCGCCGTGCTCGTCCTTGAACGCGATGCCCTTCTTCTTGGCTTCCTCCACTATTTCAAGCGAGCGAGGCACGAGAACGCTGTCGAATATCTCCTCGTCAAACTCGATGCCCAGCAACTCGTAATTCTTGCGCACGGGAGCCAGCGAGATTTCCCGCACCTTGTGCAGCGCCTTCCAAACGGTTTCGTCGCCGTTCTCCATGCGTTCGAGCGCGTCGCGCGCCTTTTCCTCGAGCGCGGGGTTCTCCTTGAATTGCTTCGAGATGCGCACGTAACAGTCCAGCAAGTCCCGCTCGGTCTTCACCTTGTCGATTCCGAACTCCTCGAGCGCGACCATGAGCATCGCGACTTGCGTGCCCGCTTCGCACAGGTAATTCGAGCGCGTGACGCTCCAGCCCGAGTGCGTGCGAAGGCGCGCGAACGCGTCGCCGAGAATAGTTGAGCGGATGTGCCCCACGTGAAGCGGTTTTCCCACGTTCGGCGAAGAATAATCGATTACGAGCTTCCGCTTTTTGCCCGCGTTGCTTTTCGCGTAACCTTCCTTGAATTCGGCGAGCGCTTCCGCGTAAAATGCGGGCGAGAAATACAGGCTGACGAACCCGTTCGCCGCTTCGGCGCGCTCGAAGTGCTTGAGCCCAACCAGCCCGCGGCTGACTTCCTCCGCCGCCTTCGCGGGGCTGGCCTTGTGCGCCGCCGCGTGCTCGAAGCAGGGGAACGCGAGGTCCCCGTAGCCCTGCCGCGGTTCGCCCACTGCCGGCGCGAAGCCGTAGTCGCGTTCCACGCGGTCGCGGATTTCTTGGATTGCCTTTTCCAGAATCACGAAAGGGTTATAACGCGGGCGAATTAAAAGCGTTACAATGAAGCGGGCCTCGCTTTACCTGTACCTCGCGTTCCTTTCCGCGCAGGCCGCCGCGCTCGTTGTCGGCTGGAACCTGATAGCCGCGCAAGTGGGCATAGTCGAGAACCCCTCGGACCCGTACAACGCGCTGTTCTTCGTCGCTTACGTGTTATTTTCCACCGCCGTGCTCATCCTGCTCCTCAAGTTTTACAAGGGCGCCAAGCTCTTCATAATCGCCGAGCTTTTCCTGGAGTTCTTCGCGGTGCAGCTCGCGGCCGTGCTGTTCGTCTCGGAAACCGCCGCGCTGCTAATCGCGCTGGCCGCGGTCGCCTTGCGCCTCCTGGTGCCGCGTTCCAAGGGAATCGTGCTGGGCTTCGGCGCGGTTGTCGTGGGCGCGCTGTTCGGCGCCAGCCTCGACTTGTTTCCCGCATTGCTGTTTGCCTTGTTGCTCGCGGGCTACGATTACATCGCCGTGTTCAAGACCAAGCACATGGTCGCGCTGGCGCAGGGGCTGCAAAAGCGCGGCGCCGAGCTGGCTGTAACCATCGGCTACGGCAAGGATTCAATCCAGCTGGGAACGGGCGACCTCGTGATTCCCGCCATGCTCATCGTTTCCGCGGCGAAGATATCGCTTTTCGCGGCGTTTTGCGGCCTCGCGGGCGCGATGCTCGGCGTGACCGCTTTGATTTTCCTGCTCGAGAAGCGCAAGAGCTACTGGCCCGCGCTGCCGCCCCTGGTTGCCGGCGTCCTGGTAGGGTTGGCCGCGTTTTGGGCTTCCACGCTGCTTTAACCCTGCTATTTTAAACCTTGGAGTGCGTAACCTTTGCGAATGGAATCTTACGAGCAGCTGTTGGACGGCGCGTACGCGGCGCTCCCCGAACGCAAGAGCACGGGCGAGCGCTTCGAAATGCCGCGCGCGACCGTGTTCATCCAGGGCAGCAAGACCATAATCAAGAACTTCGATTTCGTCTGCCAGCGGCTGCGCCGGACGCCCCGCCAGCTTTCCAAGTACTTGTTCAACGAACTGGCGGTTCCCGGCTCGCTTGCCGGCAAGGAGCTCATCCTGCAGGGCAAGTTCAACGAGTACCGCGTGAACGACATGATTCTCGCGTACTTCAACGCGTGCGTGGTCTGCAGCGAATGCAAGCGGCCGGACACGCGCCTGGAAGAGCAGGGCCGCGGCGTGACGCTCCTCGTCTGCGAGGCGTGCGGCGCGCGCAAGCCCGTGAGGGTGTGAGACGATTATATGTTTAAACGACCCTTCAACCCCGACCAGCGCCTGCGGATGGCGCGCTCCGGCGAAATCTTCGGCGTGGTCATGCAGCTCTTGGGCGGCGCGCGCATGCGCGTGCAGTGCGCGGACGGCAAGCAGCGGATGGTGCGCGTGCCCGGAAAAATCCGCCGCTACATCTGGGTGCGCGAGGGCGACGTCGTCCTCGTGAAGCCGTGGAGCGTGGAGGGCGACGAAAAGGCGGACATCGCGTACCGTTACACCCGCCTGCAAGTCGAACAGCTCCGCAGGCGCGGATTGCTCAAGTAAAATTCAAGCTTTTACTGCTTTCCTCAATTCCGACGCCACCGTCCGCACTTCCTCTTCCGAGAGGGCGGGGTGCACGGGCAGCGAGAGCACACGCTTGCAGAGTTCCTTCGTTACGGGTGTCGCGGCGCGCGCCTTGAACACGGAAAGCGAGTGCAACGGCTGCGGGTAGTAAATGCCGCTGCCTACGCCCGCCTCCTTCAGCTTCTCCTGTATCTTGTCGCGGTTGCGCGCGATTTTGACGGTGTACTGGTGGTACGCGTGCTTGCACCGCGAGTCAACGAAGGGCGTCGTTACTTTTTCCGCAGCGCCCGCGAGCAGCTCGTCCAACAGCTTTGCATTGCTACGGCGCTTCTGGGTCCAGCCGTCCAGCTTGCGCATTTGCGCGATTCCGATGGCGGCGTGAACGCTTGACATCCTGTAGTTGAATCCGATGTGCGCGTATTCATAGCGGCTTTTTTGGCCGATGTTGCGCCACAGGCGCGCCTCGTCCGCCAAAACATCATCGTCCGTGAGCAGCGCGCCGCCCTCGGCGGTCGTGAGGTTCTTGGTGGGATAAAAGGACAGCGTCGAAAACGCGTCGTGAAAGTTGCGCGAGCCCTCGAACTCCGCGCCGATTGCCTGGCAGTTGTCCGAAATTATTTTTATGCCGTTGGAAGCGCAAGCTTCCCGTAAGGCTGAAACGTCGTAGGCTTGGCCGTAAAGCGAGACGGGAATTATCGCCTTGGTTTTCGGCGTGATTGCCGCCTTGACCGCGTCAATGCCGATGTTGAAGGTTTTTTCGTCCACGTCCACGAAAACGGGTTTGGCGCCGACATAGCGGACCGCATTGGCCGTCGCGATGAAAGTGAAGTCGGGCACTATTACCTCGTCGCCCTTGCCAACGCCGAGCGCGCACAACGCCACGTGCAGGGCGGCAGTTCCGCTGGATACTGCGACGCAGTGCTTGTAGCCCTCGTAGCCCGCAACCGTCGCCTCGAACTCCTTGACCGCGGGGCCCTGCGTGAGCATTCCCGACTCGATGACCTTGCGTATCTCTTCCAGTTCTTCCGCGCCCACGAGGGGCTTTGCCACGCTAATCATTTTACGAACGCCTCATTAGTTTGAACCCGCATTCAAGGCACTTCTTCTTGGCGTCAAGCTTGCGCCCGCACTTGCACACCCAGCCGTGCCGCTTGGCCGGGTTGCCGTACACGAGCGCGTGCGGTTGCACGTCCTTGGTGACTATGCTTCCCGAGCCTGCCATCGCCCACTCGCCCACGGTTACTCCGGGAAGCACGATGGTTCCCGCGCCGAGCGAGCAGCCCTTCTTGAGCGTTACGCCGGCTGCGCACCAGTCGCAAGTCGCCTTTACGACCATGTCGGGGGTGCAGGCGCGCGGACGCTTGTCGTTCGCCAGCACGCAGTGCGGGCCGACCAGCACGCCCTCCTCGAGCGTGGCGCCGTGGAACAGGCTGGAATTGTTCTGTATCTTGCAGTTCTTGCCGATTTTCACGCCGAAGTCAACGTAAACGTTCTTGCCGAGTATGCAGTTCTCGCCGACGGACGCGTTCTCGCGCACCTGGCAGTAATTCCACACTTTCGCGCCTTTGCCGATGCGCGCCGTAGGCGCGACTTCAGCCGTCTTGTGCACGAATTTTTCAGCCATTGCCAATCACCCTCGATAAGCCGTCCGCCAGCGAGTAAGCCGGCTCGAAGCCCAGTTCGCGCCTCGCCTTGGAAACGTCAGCCAGCGAGTCCCTTACGTCGCCCGCCCGCTTGGGCGCGCGCGTTATGCGCGACTTGGTTTGCGTCAACTCGATTATTTTTCCCGCCAGGTGCTTCACGCTGGTCGGCTTTCCCGAGCCGATGTTGTAGGCCCCGCTTCCCTTTTCCGCGGAAAGAAGGAAGGCTTGCACCACGTCGTCCACGTAAATGAAGTCGCGCGTTTGCGAGCCGTCGCCGTTCACGCGCAAGTCGTCGCTTGCCCTTGCCGCGTTTATGAACGCGGGCACGACCGCCGCGTAGCCGCTCGAAATTTTCTGTCCCGGTCCGTAAACGTTGAACAATCGCAGGGAAACGCACTTGAGGCCGTACTCTTTCGCGTAAAACGCGAGCAGCCCCTCGCCCGCCAGCTTGCTCACCGCGTAAGGCGAGACGGGCGCCGGCAAATCGGTTTCCCTATAGGGCGTCTTGGGGTTGTCCCCGTAAACCGAGGCGGATGACGCAAAAACAACGCGGCAGTCCGCCTTGCGGCACGCTTCGAGCACGTTTACCGTCCCCTTCACGTTCACATCCGCGCAGCGCTGCGGTTCGCGGACGCTCATCGGCACGCCCACCATTCCGCCCAAGTGAAAAACCGTAGCCGCGCCCCCCATGGCGGCCTTGGCTAATGCGGCTTCGTCGAGCACGCTTGCCTTTATGAACTCCGCCTTTTTCGGGACGTTCGCCTTGCTTCCGCTGCTCAAGTCGTCGAGAATCGTGACTCCCCCTTTTGCAAGCAGGGCATTCGCGAGGTGCGAGCCGATGAACCCTGCGCCGCCGGTGACTAAGGCTTCCATTTTAGCACCTCGCCAACGATGCGGCGCGCCGCGTGGCCGTCGCCGTAAGGGTTCTTCCAGCTTTTCGCGTTCTTGATTTTTTCGAAAGCGGCAAGAATGCCTTTCGCTTCCACGCCCCCCAGCGCGGCGGCGCCGGCCTCGATTGATTCCGGCCGGTCGCTTGACTTGCGCAGCACGACGCAGGGCACGCCGAGCGTGCACGCTTCCTCCTGCAACCCGCCCGAGTCGGTCAAAATGCACGACGCGTTCTTTTCGAGCAACAGGAATTCCAAGTATCCCGGCGGCTCGACTAGCTTGACGCCCTTGGGCGCCTTTAGCCTGAATTCTTCCATGCGCTTCCTCGAGCGCGGGTGAATCGGGTAAAGCACGGGTTTCCCCTTGGCAACCTCGCCGAACGCCGCCAACAGTTCCTTGAACACGGCCGCGTCGTCCACGTTTTCCGCGCGGTGCGCGGTTACGAGATAATAGCCGTCGCGCTTCAAGCAATAATCCTCGAGCGTGTTCGGCCGCGATTCTTCCGCCAGCTTGATGTTTTGCAGCGTGGCGTCAACGCTCGTGTTGCCGGTAACGAGGATTTTGGGCGTGAACGAGCCGCGCGCCGTAATGAGCGCGTGCCCGCCGATGCCTTCGCCCAGCAAATTCTTCTTGGCGGCTTCGGTCGGCGCGAACAAATAGTCGCTCAAGTGGTCAACGATGACGCGGTTCGCCTCTTCGGGCATGCGCCTGTCGAACGAACGCAGCCCCGCCTCGACGTGGCCGATGAAAACGCCGAGCTTATACGCGGCGAGCGCGGCCGCCAGCACGGTGTTGGTGTCGCCCTGCACGAGCACGACCGCCGGTTTTTCCTTTTCGAACGCTTTTTCCACGCCGAGCATTATTTTTCCCGTCTGTTCGGAATGGGAACCAGAACCCGCGTGCAAATTGTATTTTGGTTCCGGGAGCTTGAGCTCTTCCATGAAAACGCGGTCGAGCTCGTAAGAGTAGTGCTGGTTCGAGTGGATTATGAAGTAGTCCGCGCCGCGGGCTTCCAGTTCGCGGATTAGGGGCGAGCACTTGATTATTTCGGGCCGTGTGCCTAACGCAACCGCGATTTTCACTTAAAACACCCTTTTTTTGCCTTTTTGCCGCTTGCAACGGCTCTCGTAACCACTAACACCAGTTGCCTTTTTTAATACGCGGCGGGTGCTTAATAATCCATGAGGATTCTCGTGTTCAACGCCGGCCGTTATTTGAGCCCGGAAGGCGGCGCAGTGCGCTTCAAGAACCTGGTGCCCGCGGACTCGGGCAACGAAGTTTACTGGATAGACCCGGTTTACTCGCGCGCCACCTACGACTCCGAGGCGGTGGAGGCGGAAGTGCCGAAAAGCGTGCACCTGGCCAAGGGCTTCAAGTCGTCGCCGAACCCGCTCGTCGAGCTTTACCAGCGCGAAAAGCACTTTTTGGAGGCGGTAAAGAAAACCGAGTGCGACGTGGCGGTTTACTATAACTCGTGGGGCACCTACTTCGCGCGCCGCTGGCTCAAGCAAAAGGGAATCCCGCTAGTCTTCGATTACACCGACTTGATGCACGCGTTCCGCCACGGCGTCCAGCGCAAGGTTGCGCGCTGGTCGGTCACGCAGGCCCTCAAGCAGGCGGACTTGGTGGTCACGACCGCGCAGGCGCTCTTCGAGGACGCGAGGCTGTTCAACAAGAACGTGCGGCTCATTCCCAACGGCGTGAACCAAGACTATTTCGCGGCGGCCAAGCCCCGCCCCGTGGAGCACCCGAACGCCGGCTTCGTTGGCGCGATGGGCGAGTGGGTGGACGTGGAGAGCCTGCTCGCCGCCGCAAGGGAATCGCCGGAAACGCGGTTTTACTTCGTGGGCGACGGGCCCAAGCGCAAGCTGGTGGACGCCGCGGCGCTGCCCAACGTCACGATTACCGGCTTCGTGCCTTACGCCGAGGCGCGCGACTGGATGGCTTCGTTCGACGTCTGCCTCGTGCCGTTCATAAAAAGCGAGCTGACCGACGCGGTGTGCCCAATCAAGCTGTTCGAGTACTGGGCTGCCGGCAAGCCCGTGATAGTTTCGCCCACGCAGGAAGTCAAGCGCATCGCGGACGACGCGGTGCTTTACGCTTCGAACGCGGCCGAATGGAAAACCCAGATTGCGGCGGTTCTTGACGACGAGAATCTGGCGCACGAGTTGAGCGAGAGCGGAAGGAAGCTGGCGAAAGGCTACGACTGGCGCAAGCTGGGTGCGGCTTACCAAGAGGCGCTGAAGGGGGTGGCGCGCAAGTGATCCGAAAGGCAGCGCGCTTTTCCGCGAGTGTCGTAGCGCCGGTAGCCTGGCGGCTTTACCTGCGCGAAAACGCGCGCAAGTGGCCGCGAGGCGCGCCTTGCGCCGTGACGCTCTCGTTCGACTACGACTACGTTTCCGACGTGGCGTGCATACCCGAGCTTTGCGACTTGTTCGATTCCTTTTCGCTGCCGTCCAGCCACGCGGTAGTCGGGAAATACGTGGAACGCTTCAAGCGCGAGCACGCGCGGCTGGTCGACAGGGGCGACGAGGTTATGAATCACACTTATTCTCACCCCGACGGGCCCTTGAATCCCGACGAGAAGTTCAACGGGCTGGGCGCGAAGCGCATGGAGGAGGAAATCGCGGGCTGCGAGAAGGCGTGCGAGCGCGTGCTGGGCGTCAAGCCGGTCGGCTTCAGGACGCCTCACTTCGGGAACCTCAACTCGCAACAAGTCTACGGCCTGCTCGAAAAGCGCGGCTACCTTTACTCTTCGTCCACGAATTTGACGACCACGCAGTCGCGCGGCGTTCCCTATCATCCGAACAAGCGCGACTTCCGCAAGGCGGGCGCGCCGCATTACAAGCTGCTGGAGCTTCCCGTCTTTTCTTGCCCGACGCACTATTACCCGGTTTTCGACTCGTGGCACTGCTTCGAGAGCAAGGCGCACTACTCGCACGGCGACTTCCACGCGACTTTCGCCAAGGCGCTTCGGCTTGCCGAGCGCTACGGTTCTTACTTGAATCTCTACTTCGACCCGCGCCACGTCGCCGGAACCAAGGACCTTGAAAAAATTCTGGAGACGGCCAAGCATTCTCGCGCGTGGGTCGCCACGAGCAGGCAGGTTGCGGAGTGGTGGCTGAAATGAACTGGCGACTCGAGCGTACGCTGGCGTTCGTGAAGGGCAAGCGCGTCCTGGACGTGGGCTGCTGGACGGGCGAGTACACCGCCGAGATAGCCCGCAAGAGCAAGGGGGAAGTGATAGGCGTCGACGTCTTGCCTTCGGCCGTAGCCAAGGCGAGGAAAAGGCAGCCGAGGCTGCGCTTCGAGGTGCGCGACGTGCTCCGCAAGCCTTTCCCGCCCAACTCGTTCGACTGCATCACCTTCCTCGAAGTCATAGAGCACGTGGACAACCCCGCGGGTTACCTGCGCGCCTTCCACAGGATGCTCAAGCCCGGCGGCATACTCGTCATCAGCACGCCGAACGCGGGCTCGTATTTCGGCCCGCTGCGCTATTTCAGGAGCCTGGACGGGAAAATAAGGGACATCGAGCGCGAGAAGCAGAACACGGGCACGCATCTGGACCACGTCTACTCCTGGGACCTGTTCACGCTCTACCGCATCCTGTACCGGAACGGCTTCGAGCACGTGGGGCACTCGTTCGCGAACGTCTCGCTCGGTCCGATAAACCTGGACTTCCTGACGCCCGTCGTCGGCCGCTTCAGCACGAGCGTGATAATCGCGGTGCGAAAGAAGAAGCGCAGTCGCCGCAAGTAGATTTTTTCTGCGCGCGGAAAAAAGGGAGCGGCGCTTGGTTTTCGCCTGTCTACTTGGCCATCGCCGCCAGGAGCCTGTCCGCTGAATTCTTGGCGGAATATTTTTTCGCTTCGGCGAGCGCGTTCGAGCGCAACGCGGCGCTCGCGCCCTTTTCGCAGGCGCGCAAAACGCGTTTTGCCAGCGAATCGGGGTTGCCTACCGCGTATAGCAAGCCCGTCTTTCCGTCGCTTATGATTTTCCGGACGAACGCCAGGTCGCCGGCTATCACGGGGGTGCCCGAGGCGAACGACTCGATTATGGACACGGGCGCGAACAGCGGCTCCTCTTTCTGGTAGGGGAAAACGAACGCGTCCGCGGACGCGAGGAGCTTCGGCGCATCGGCTTCGCCGATTAGGCGGATGTTTGCCGGGCGCGCCCCGCTTTTCAGGTAGCGTTCGAAAACCCTGCGTCCTTCGCCCTTTTCCAGGCAGGGCACGGCAACGACGAAATCCAGGCCCGGAAGCTTTTTCGCCGCCGCGGCGAAGTCGGCCAGGCCGCGGACGCGCAGCAGGTAGTCGAAAACTTCCGGGGAAAAGTCCTTCGCGCCGGTCATGAAAAGCACGGTTTTTTTCGCGCCCATGCCGAATGCCGCCCTGTCGCGCCTTGCCGGGTTGAACTTCGAAAGGTCCACGGCCGGCGGCACCCACTCCGCGCCGTCCTCCCTGGTCGGCGTAATGATTTTGTTGAACGGCTTGCCCCAGCGCAGCACCTGCCTCGGCCCGCCCCACAGGTAAATTCCGAACGGCACCGACTCCAGCTTGTGGAAAAGCGAGAGGATGCACAGGTAGGCGATGTTAAGGAAGTTGAAACCCGCCGGCGGGTGGTATTCCACGAAGTCCGGCTTTCCAGCGCGGATTATAGCGCGCAGCTTCCCGAGCGAGCGGAGGAAGCCGAAGCCGTCCCCGGTCTTCACCACTTCGTACCGCACGCCGGACTCCGCGTAAGAGCGTCTTTTGGGCCCCGTTGAGAGGAACGTGACGTCGGCTTTTTTGGCGAGCGACTCTGCGAAGTATTTCGCGGAAGTGACGCGGCCGTCGCTGCTCGAGTTGACGAGGCCGTACGTCAGGAAGACTATTTTCTTTTTGTTTTGCGGCATTTTATCACGAGGTGCGAGGAGAAGTTCTTCATGAAGTTGCGGCCCATTTTCTTGCCGAGGCGCCAGCCCAGCTTCGGGTTCGCCCTGGTGACGCGCCCGAGCGCGGGAAAGCCTATGCCCGCCACTTCTTCCACCTGCAAATGCTTCAGCCTGAAGCCGAAGGGCAGGACGAACCTCTCGGCGTTCCTCTTCAGCGCGAAGACGCGGTACGCCTCTATTATGGGTATCAGGAATCCGCCGTAAAGCAGGTTGTTGTATTCTATTATGAGCAGGCCGCCCGGCTTGAGCACGCGAGTCATCTCCTCTATCACCCGCCGCTCGTCCTTGCGGCTCAAGAGGTGGAGGAAGCGAATCGAAATCACGCGGTCGAAGCTGTCGTCCCTGAACGGCAGCCGCAGGGCGTTTCCCTCGACGAAGCGTATCTTCACGCGCTCGCGCCTGGCCTTTCCCTTCGCTTTTGCCATCATTTCGGGAGTCAAGTCAAGAGCCGTTACCTTCGCGCCCTTCTTCGCCAAATAGACGGATATCCTGCCCGTGCCCGTCGCCACGTCCAGCACGCTCTTTCCCCTGACGCCGCCGAACATTTCGCCTATGAACTCGTTCTCCAAGTCCGCGAACAGCTTGCCGCTGGCCGAGCTGAAGCGCTCCTCGTCGTAAGTCCTCGAGTCGCCCTCGTAGAATTTCTTCCAGAACTTTCCGCTCCTGTCCATGGTTCACGCCCTCTCGAATAGCATTGCCTTCTGGTTGCTCCGGCTCCCGAACATTTTCGCCAGGTGCGTATCAAACGGCAGGCTGCCAAATAAAACCATCCTTTTCAGCAGCTTTGAAACCCCGCTGCGCGCCCCCGGCTTCCTCTTGCCATGCGAAACTTTCAACTTCAGGGAGGCTGCCGCGCCGAACAGCGGGTCCAGCGGCACGACTGCTATGGCAGCCCATTTTTTCATCGCGAAGCCGTGCCTTTTGAAAAGCAGCTCCCATTCTTGCAAAGACCGGGGGTGCAGGTAGGCGGAGCGCGCTTCCTCGCGCGTCGACTCCAGCACGCAGATGCGGCCGCCCTTGCGGCACACGCGCGCCAGCTCGGCAACCGCCCTGCCCAGCCTTTTTTCCGGAACGTGCTGCAGCACGGTCACGACCAGCACCGCGTCGAAAAACCCGTCCTTGAACGGCAGCTTATCGGCCGGCGCCTTCAGGAACTTCGCGTTGGCCGCGTTTTTTTCCTTGCGCAGCCCGTTCGCAATCGCTATCATTCCGCCGGAAATGTCCGTGCCGTACAGCCGCTTAACCTTCGGGGCGATTTCGAAGCTCCACCTTCCCACGCCGCAGCCCGCATCAAGCACGGTCATCGACTTGTCCAGCTTGAAGAGCCCGAAAATCGCGCGCCTCTGCAGGAAGCTCTTGTACTCCTTGTAGTCCTCGTCGTGGGCGGAGATGCTGAGGGTCGGCGACGGCTTTCCGGCGAAAGTCCTCGCCCGCTTGTCCCAGAACGATTCGGTCATGTTGTGCCACAGCCTAGCGCATGATTTTGCGCACCGCGCCGACGACGTACTCGACGTCCCCCTTCGAGAGGCCCGCGTAAAGCGGCAGGGAAACCTCTTCGCCGAAAGCCTTCTCGGCAATCGGGAATCTTCCTTCCGAAAAGCCGTACTTCTTGCGGTAGTACGAGAACAGGTGCACGGGAATGAAGTGCACGCCCGTGCCAACGTTTTCCTCTGAAAGCTTCTCAACGAACCTGTCGCGCGCCATGCCGCGCACCCTCAGCGGGTAGAGGTGCCAGCAATGCCCGGGCTCGGCTTCCGACGGGGTTTTCAGCCCGTCGATGCCCTCGAACGCCTCGTTGTACCTGTCCGCGATTGCCGCCCGCTTCCTCGCGACTTGCTCTATCCTCTTCAGCTGGACCAAGCCTATCGACGCCTGCAAGTCCGTCAAATTGTACTTCCAGCCGGGTTCGGCAACGTCGTAACGCCACTTGTTCTTGGCGGAATAGCGCTTCCACGCGTCCCTGCTCATGCCCTGCAGCCGCAGTTCGCCCAGTCGCTCCGCCAGCTTGGCATTGTCAGTCGTTATCATGCCGCCCTCGGCGGTCGTGATGTTCTTGTTCACGTAAAAGCTGAAGCAAGCTAGGTGCGACTGCGAGCCCACGCGCCTGCCCTTGTACTTCGTGCCCGCCGCGTGCGCAGCGTCTTCTATGACCGCGACGCCCTTGTCTTCCGCGATTTCGCTTATCCCGTCCATCGCGCAGGACTGGCCCGCGAAGTGCACGGGAATTATCGCCTTGGTTTTCTTGGTGACCTTTTTCCGCACGGCTTCGGGGTCGATGTTGAAAGTTTCGTAGTCGATGTCCGCGAACACGGGCTTGGCCCCGACGTGCTCTATCACGTTCACGGTGGAAACGAAAGTGTAAGGCGTTGTGATTACCTCATCCCCCGGCCCCACGCCTTGCGCGATGAGGCTTAGGTGCAGCGCGGCGGTGCAGCTTGACACCGCGACGGCGTGCCTGCAGCCCACGTATTTCCCGAACGCCTTCTCGAACTCGATTACCTTGGGGCCCATGCAGAGCCAGCCCGAGCGTATGGTTTCCGCCGCGGCATCGACTTCCTCCTCGTTCAAGTAGGGCCTGAAGTAGGGGAGCATTTCCTTTCGCCTGGCGAAAACTGCCATGTATCCTATATTTGCCGCTGGGATATATAAAGTTCGGCTGGATATTCCGTTGTCCGGTGTTGAAAAAATGCGGCTTTGCTTCATAGTGGATTCGAACAGCATACACTCGCGGAAGTGGGCGGGCTATTTCGTGGAAAGGGGGCACGACGTGCACGTGCTGAGCACGGGCGAAACTGGGATACCCGGCGCGAAATTCCACCGCCTGTTCAACCGCTGGCCCCCCAAAGTCCGCTTTTTGCCCCGCCTTGCGAAAGTCAGGCGGCTGGTCGCCAAAATAAAACCGGATTTAATCAACGGCCAGCCGCTCGGCCTCGGGTTTTACGCGCTGCTTTCGGGAGCGCGGCCCGCGACCGCAGGCGCGTGGGGCTCTGACGTCTACGTGACCGGAAGGTCGCGCCTCGGAAAATGGCACACGCGGTTCGTGCTGCGAAACGCGGACCTGCTCACGGCCGATTCAAAGGACCTGAAGGACGAGATGGTGCGGCAGGGCGCGGACCCGTCGAAGGTCATGCTCGTGACGCACGGCGTTGACTCGAAAAAGTTCAAGCCGGGCGGCGTGGAGCCGCTGAAGAAGAGGCTGGGACTCAAGGGGAAAAAAATCGTGCTCGCCGCGAGGTATTTCGAGCCGCCTTACGACTTGCAGGGCATAGCCGAGGCGTTCCCGCAAGTGCTCAGGGAAGTCCCGGACGCGGTGCTGGTGTACGTCGGCAAGGGCAGCCTGGAGCGGGAGCTGCGCGCCCTCGTGAAGCGGCTGGGCATTGAAAAGCGCGTCGTCTTCCTTCCGCCCGTGAATTACTCCGATTTTCCCGGTTACCTCAAGTTGGCGGACGCGTACGTTTCCGCCTCGGTTTACGAGAGCACTTCCATAAGCCTGCTCGAGGCGATGAGCTGCGGCCTCGCGCCCGTAGTCAGCGACCTCGAATCCAACCTGGAATGGATACGCGACGGGAGGAACGGCCTGGTATTCGAGAGGCGCAACCGCGCGCAGATGGCGGAAAAAATCGTTTACGCGCTGCGCCACCCGCAAAAGATGAGGGCTTTCGGGAGGATTAACCGGCGGCTCATACGCGAAAAGGCGGAGTACGGCCGCGAAATGCGCAAGGTCGAGCGCTCGTACGAGGCGCTGGTGGCAAAATACAAGGGCAAACGCGGAAGCAAAAGCCCGGGCAAACGCGAAGGCGGACGCAGGGGCAAATAATGAGACAAGTGCCGGGGCAAGCGCCGCGGCAAATGACGCCAGCCTTATGTCTTATATAGTTCTGCGGCGAAGTTTTGAATCAGTGGGGAAAATGCGCAAGATACTCGTAACCGGCGGGGCCGGCTTCATAGGCTCCAACTTCATACTCTACTTGGCGGAAAAGTATCCCGAGCTAGAGATAGTCAACGTGGACCGCCTGACTTACGCGGGGAACCTCGGCAACCTTGCGGGGCTTGACAAAAAAACGAATTACTCCTTCGAGAAGGCGGACATCTGCGACTGGGAGCGCATGGCCGAGCTCATGAAGGGATGCGACGCCGTCGTGAATTTCGCCGCGGAAAGCCACGTTGACAATTCCATAAGCTCGGATGACGAGTTCATCCGCACCAACATCGGCGGCGTGCACTCGCTGCTCAAGGCGGCGAGGAAGGTTGGCCTCCCGAGGTTCGTGCAGATATCCACGGACGAGGTTTACGGCAGCCTGGATACCGGTGCCGCCCTGGAAACGCGGGCGCTGGACCCGTCCAGCTCTTATTCCGCGAGCAAGGCCGCCGCGGAAATGATTTGCCTCGCTTACCACAAGACTTTCGGCCTGGACGTGGTTTTGACCCGCAGTTCGAACAACTTCGGGCCGCGCCAGCACCCGGAAAAGCTGATTCCCAAGACGATAGTGAACGCCCTGAACAACGCGAGCATCCCGATTTACGCGTCGGGCAAGCAGAGGCGGAACTGGATTTACGTCATGGACAACTGCGAGGCGATAGACCTCGTGCTGCGAAAAGGCAACGGTGGAGAAACCTACAACCTAGCCGGGGAAACCGAACTGGAAAACATCGCGCTGGTCAAGAAAATACTCGGGATACTGGGCAAGCCGGAGTCCCTGATAAAGCACGTGGCGGACAGGCCGGGGCACGACTTCCGCTACGCGATCGACGACTCGAAAATCCGCGGGCTGGGCTTCAAGATAAGGACGGGCTTCGGCGAGAGGCTCAAGGAGACGGCGGACTGGTACGTGAACAATCCTCAGTGGTGTGGCAGTTGGAAAAAACGCTAGTCGGAATCAGGGCTTACCTCGTAGGCGAAAACGCCCGCGAGCACGAAGAGCAGCTTGCCGGGATAAGGGACGCGTTTCCCAAGGGCGAAGCGTTCCTGCTCTATTTGGCTTGCGGCCTCAAGCCGACCGAGGGAATGGCGCGCCTTGCCGACCGCGTGGAATACTACGGGGACGCGCCCAAGGGCGTTGGGCTGCCGACCCAGAAGATAATCGAGTACGCGCTCGCCAACGGATTTGCGCGGCTGGTGGTGGTGGACGGCGACGGGCAGCACAAGCCCGAAGCCGTCGCCGCGATGGCGTCGCGCTTGGGGGAGAAAGGCGCGGACGCGGTCGTTCCGCAGCGGAGCAAGCGCGTGATATTCAGCCGCGAAAAACTGGACGGGAAGACCGTGGAAGACGTGGAGAGCGCCTTCCTGCGCATGGGCTGGGGCGCGGAGCTCAAGGGGCTCGCGGACCTGACGCCCGGGCTGTTCCTGTTCCGCGACGCGGGTAAGCTCGCGGGCTTCAATGCCGAGGAAAACTCGTGGATAGGCGACTACCTGCTAGTCGAGCACTGCCTGAAGAAGAAAATGTCCCTGACCGCCCCCGTAATCAAGATTCGCGAGAACGTTTACACGCTTTCGAACAAGCGCCTGCTGTTCAGGGAAATCGCGCAGCTGGAAACGCACTACGGAAAGACGCTCCAGGAAGTCGCGGTCGAAATCAGGAAGCGCCCCTATGATTACCTGCACGGCGGCAGCATCGGCGCGATTGACGGGCTCATCGACGAATACAGGCGTTTCAAGTACACGGAGAGAATATCCGGGGTGAAGGCGCTCATCCTCGCGGGCGGGCGCGGGACGCGGCTCAAGCCGCTCACGGACACGATTCAGAAGCAGGTTTTCCCGATAGCCAACAAGCCCCTGCTCCGGTTCATAATGGAGACGATAACGCGCACGGGCATAAGCGAGATAGGCGTCATCGTCGGCCCCAAGAAGGAGCAGATAATGGCCGCGCTGGGCGACGGTAGCGACTGGAACGCGAAGATAACCTACATAGAGCAGGACGCGCCCGCGGGGCTGGCGCACGCGGTTTTGTGCGCCAAGGGATTCCTCGGTGAAAGCCCGTTCCTCATGTATTTGGGCGACAACCTCATCGAGGAGGACTTGACGGACTTCCTCTTCGACTTCCTCGAGTCGGGGAACTGCTCCATAATGCTAACGCGCGTTTCCGACCCTTCAAGGTTTGGCATAGCCGAGCTGGACCCCGCCGGCGCGATAAAACGGCTGGTGGAAAAGCCCAAGCAGACCGACAGCAACCTCGGGATAATAGGCATTTACGCGTTCAATCCCAGCGTTTTCGGCGCAATCGCGAAAATCAAGCCTTCGGCGCGGGGTGAGCTCGAGATAACCGACGCGATACAGAAGCTGCTGGAGTCCGGCGAGCGCGTGGACTACCGCGTCATAAGCGGCTGGTGGAAGGACACGGGCAGCATAGAGTCGGTGCTTGACGCGAACGCGCTAATGCTGGCGCAGGCCGAGCAAGGCGAAGGGAAATTCGAGAAGGACGACAAGACGGTAATCAAGGGGAAGGCTTGCATCGGCAAGGGCTGCAGGCTTTCCAACAGCGTCATCCTGGGCCCGGTGAGCATAGGCGAAAACACGGTGATAACCGACTCGATAATCGGGCCTTACACGACCCTCGGCGCGAACAACAAGGTGAAGGGCTGCAGCATCACCTACTCCCTGACCCTCGACGGCGTCAGCCTGTCCGACTTGCGCGAGGTTTACGAAAGCGTGATCGGGAAATACGCCACGGTAACCGGCAGGCAGCCGTCCAAGCGGACGGTCATAGTCGCGGGAGAAGGGGAAAAAATCAGCGCGTAGCCGCTGGTGGGGCATTGAAACCTGATGAACGCCAAAGGCAACAAGCGCATGTGGGACGAATACTACGCCAATTTCGAATCGCGGAAAATAGACCTAGACGGCGCTAAAACAGATTACGAAAAACTGCTTTTTAGTCTAGCAAGCGAGAGAACGCGCGCGCTCGAGTATTGTTGTGGCCGGGGTTACGAGAGCCTCTTGTTGGCGAAACGTTTTGGAATAACGCCCACTTTGACGGATTATAGCGAAGCCGCGCTGAAGCTCGCCGCCGAGTTGTTCGAGAAGAACGGCGCAAAATGCAAAACCGTAAAGGCTGACGTTTATTTGCTGCCTTTTCCGGACGGGTCGTTCGACTTGGCTTATTCGCGCGGTTCTTTTGCGAACCTTAAAGACGGGCTTGGCGCGTTGCGCGAATTGTCGCGCGTTCTCGCCGATGGCGGCGTGTTAATTGTTTGCGCGCCGAACGCGTTGAGGTTTGAGAACGCGATTTTCAACCGCAGGCGCGGGTATTACCAGCGTTCTTACTTTACTTTTGAGCTCGTTGCGTTGGCCAAGAAAAACGGCTTGAAAGTGGTGAAAACGTTCGGTTACGATTCCTTCTACGTTCCGCACCTCAAAAACGCGGGGTTAAGCCGTGCGCTGATCAACGCGCCGCTGCCCGAATTCTTGAAGTTGTTCGTGGGAGTCGTCGCGGAAAAACGAGTTTAAGCGAGCGGGCCGCATTGAGTGCATCGGGTGAAAATCTTGAAAAAAGGGATGAACGCCAAAGGCAACAAGCGCATGTGGGACGAGTACTACTCGAACAGCCTTGTCGAGCAGGATTTCGACAGGCTCGTCAAGAAGAACAAGCTCGACCACCCCTATGCGAGGGAAGTGTTCGCAGCCTGCAAGAAGGGCGACAGGACGCTGGAGTTCGGCTGCGGCAAGGGCACAATGTCCGCGCTCCTGGCGATGCACCGCCACGCGAAGCCCACGCTCGTAGACTTTTCGCCCACCGCGATACGCTACGCGAAAAAGCTCTTCCACCGCGCCGGCGTCAAGGGGCGCTTCGAAGTATGCGACTTCACGAAAATGCCGTTCCCCGACGAATCGTTCGACCTGGCGTACGGCAAGGGCGTCCTGGAGCACGTTCCCGGCTACGAGACGGGGATGAGGCGCGGCCTCAAGGAGATAAGGCGCGTGCTCAAGCCGGGCGGCCGCGTCGTCTTCACCGTCCCGAACAGCTGGAGGCCGGACGGGAACCGGTTTTTCATGCGTGCGCTCAAGGCGGATTACATCCAGTACGATTTCAGCGTCGCGCAGGCAGAGCGGATTTGCGAAGAGTTGGGCTTCGTCGTCGAAAAGAAGTTCGGCGACGGCGTTTTTTACATAACGCCCGGCGAGCTCATCCGGTTCTTCAAGGTGGACAAGCTCGTGGGAAAAAGGCTGCCGCTCGTCGAGAACAAGGAGTTGCGCGCCGAAGCGCGGGCCAATTCTTCACCGCTCTGGCGGGCGAACCAGAAATATTTCGTCTTCCTCAACTGGCTTAACAAGAAAGTCGTCCCGCCCGCCGAACTCGGTTTGATGTTCGGCCTGCGGATAAGGAAGCCGGAAGAATAAGACTAAATCTGCAGCGCGCCCCGCGCGGACAAGAAGGCGCGCCTGCCCGTCATTGCCGTCCTGTAAAGCAGGGTGGATTTCGAGTATGCGACGCATTCCGCGGCTTCCGCGCCGAAGGACAGCTTGAATTTCCTCAAGCCCGGGTGTTCCCGCGGAATCGAGCCGAGGTCGATTGATGTGCAGCCCCGCCCGATGGCTTCCCTTATGCCCTGCCATAAAAGCAGCGAGTTCGGTGAGACGCTCCAGTAGCCGCTGTCCGAGGCGTTGAGGAAGTAGATGGCGCTGTCCCCGTAAAAAAAGAACGCGGTGACCCCAACCATCCTGCCGCCCGAATAGGCGCCGAGCCATTTCGACAGGCCCGCCGAATTCATCGAGTTGAATATGTTTTCAATGAAGATTTTCCTGTCCGGCTGGACGCCGAGCCGCGCGGCCGTGGCGGTCACGAGTTTCCAAGCCTCCTCGAAATCGCTTTTCGCGGTTATGCCGCGGACTTCCACGCCGCTTTTCTCGGCCTTTCTTATGGAATTTCTCTCCTTGCGGTCCACGAGGCAGTTCCAAACCTGTTCCTCGGTTTTCCCCGAAACGCCGAGAATCGCCTTGTCGTAAACCTCGCGCTTGAACCCGCGCTTTTCCAGGGAAGCGGCCTCGGCGCCGAAGGGGCTGCGGTAATCCAGCGAAAAACGCTTATAGCTGGCGGGAAACTCTAACCTTGCGGCGAACGCGCCGAACAGCGCCGCGACCGCCTCGCGCGCCTCGTTGTCCGCAGATTTTGCGATGGGCCCGCCGTAGCTCATGGGCAGCGAGAGCACCTTGTGCCCGCCGTACTTCGCGACGTCGATTATCGGCAGCCCGGCGACGAGTTCGCCGCCGCTCCACGCCGAGGCGAAATGGGGGTGGTAATAATCGAACGAGCCGGTCAGCACTTCAAGCCATTGCTTGGTGTAATACGCTGACGGATTCAGCGATTCTTCAGCCAGGCCGAACCAGCCGTCCGGCGGCTTGGCGCCGAACTCCACCTTGATGTGCGTCATTTTTCAAACCGCCGTTTGCAGCCGGCGATTGCCGGCATCCAACGTTTATAAGTCGTGCGTTAATATATTGGATTGCAAATCGGGTGACGGCGGCAGTGACCGAAAAGCAGGATTACTTCAAGAATACGGGCTACGTGCTTGCGGCGAACTTCGCGGTCCTAGTCATAGGCTTCCTCTCGCGGCCGATAGTAGCAAGGCTTCTGGGTCCTTCCGAGTACGGCGCGTACGCCATCATACTCAGCACCGCCGCGCTGCTTCCCGTGTTCCTGCTTTTCTCGATGAACGTGGGCGTGCTCTTTTATTCCGCGAAAAACCCCGTGCGGGAAGCATTGAAGGAAATAATCTCGTCTTCCACCGCGTTCGTAATCGTGACCGCGTCCGTGCTTTTCGTCCCGGTCTACCTGATTTCGGGCTTGCTCTTGACGGACACCACGCCGGAATTGTTCATCGTTTCCTATATTCTCGCAGTCTGCCTGAGCCTCTTCTACATTTCGCAGGCATTGCAGCAGGGCGCGCAAAGGTTCAAGGGGCTGGGCGCGTCCAACATTATTTCCTCGCTGTTGGCCGCCGTGCTTGCGGTCTACCTTGCCTATTCGACGCAATCCGCGATAGCCATAGGGCTGAGCAGGGCGGCGGTGACCGCGGCCATAGCGCTCTTCGTGTTCAACTCGCTGGGCGGGTTCGGCAAGCCAACGTTCAAGACCGTGGCGAAGCTCTTCGACTACTCGAAGTTCCTGGGCTTCTCGGGGCTGCTGGGGTTGCCCATCGGGGTGATAGACCGGTACGCCCTGCTCTGGTTTAGGTCCAAGGCCGAAGTTGGCTATTACGACATAGCGAACTCGCTGGGCACGATGGTGCTTCCGTTCATATCCTCCTTCCTCACGACCATGTCGCCCGCGGTCATACGCAATACCGAAAAGGCGAAAGTTTACTACGAGCGCATACTGGCCGCGACGATAGCGCTGCTCACCGTGTTCGGGATAGGCATTTTTTACCTGTCCGACATAGTGGTCACCCTGCTGCTGGGCAGCGAGTACTTGGGATCGGTGCTGCCGCTCAAGATAATCGCCGTTGCGCTTCCGGCTATGGCGCTGTTCTCCATCAACGCCACGATGTTCAGCTCGCTTAACAAGACCAAGCCAGCGGCCGCGCTTAACGTGCTGCTCAGCATAGCGCTGATTGCCGCCAACGTGCTGCTGGTTCCGGGCCTGGGGCCCGCGGGCGCGTCGTACGCGGTCCTGATATCGTTCGGGCTGGCTTCGCTCGCGGGCACGCTTTACCTGGTGCGCACCCACCCCGCCGAGCTGCGCAAACCGGCACTGCAAATACTGCTTTTCGCCGCGGCAGCCGCGGCGTACTTCGCGTTGCAGGGCTACGGCATAATCGTCAAAATCGTGGCCGTGCTCCTGTTCGCGGGCGTTACAGTGCTGCTGAACCGGCGCATCGCGATGGAAGTGGCGGACAACGCGAAAAGGCTGTTCCTGCAGAAGCTGCGCGCGAGGGGATGAATTGTGGAAATAACCGTTTCTGGCAAAGAGCCGCCCGGATGGAACGCGTTCCTCGCGTCAAACCGCGGCACTTTCCACCAAAGCACTTTCAACGTGGATTACCTTCAGCCGCTTGGTTTCGAGCCCCTTTACTTTGCCGCGGAAGAGGGCAGCCGCCGCGTTGGCCAGCTGCTCGCGTTCAAGACCGCGCCGCTGCACGCCGCGAGCCTTGGGACGGCTTTCGAGGCGTTCCTCCCGCTGGGCAAGAGAATGTTCCCGACGCTGCAGGAAATCTACGGCCCGGTCGCGGAAAGCGAAGGGGCTTACGAGGCGCTGGTTTCGCGCCTTGCGGGCGAGGCAAGGAAAACGGGCGCGTCAATCTCCATTGCCAAGCCGCACCCGCTGCGCGATTACCCGCAAGCCTTCGAAAAATCCGGCTTTTCCTCGAGGCAGTCCGCCACTTTCATAATCGACCTCTCGAAAACCGAGCAGGAGCTGTGGAACGGCGTAAGCGCGAGCGCGAGGCGGAAGGTAACCCGCGCGGCAAGCGACGGCGCAATCGCGAGAATCGCGGCCGGCAATGACGACGCGGAGAAGTATTTCGCGATAGTCGACGAGAACCGCAAGAGGAACGGGCTGCGCCCCTACTCGCGGAAAAGCCAGTTCGGGATGTGGGCCGCGTTCAAGAAAAGCGGCGGGCGGCTCATAGTAGCCGAAAAAGGCGGGGAGCTTCTCGGCGGGATAATGATATCGACGATGGGCGGATACGTCAACGAATGGTCGCCCAGCATTTCCGCTTCCGCGATGAGCCGGAAGATTTACGCGGGTGACCTGCTGCACTGGGAAGTCATCAAGTGGGGCAGGGAGAACGGTTGCAAGCACTACGACTTGACGGGCGTCGCGGTCCGGCCCAAAGACCGGAAGGAAGAAGGAATTTACGAGTTCAAGGCCAAATGGGGCGGGCGGCTCGCGATTTCAGGCGAGTATTCGCTCGAAGGCGGCTCGGTGCTGCACGGCCTGCTCAAAAAAGCCAAGGCAGCCTACCGCAAGGTTGGCAATAAAGGCCGAGTGACGGGCGCGTCCGCGCAAGCAAGCGCGCCAGACGCACTTTTAAATCGCGGCGGGCCCTAGGTTTACAAAAGGTAGTTTGAAATGAGCCGAATAGTCTTCCTGCTGAATTACCCGCTCCAGAACCAAATCGACGTCGGGCACCTGGACGTCCTCGAGGCGTCGTTCAGGAACGCGCTTGGCGAGTTCGACGAAGCCGTAGTGGTAAGCCCGCGCGACAACCGCGGATACCGCCTGGGCAAAGGCATCCGCGTGATAAGCAACGGCTGGACGAACCCGCTCCTCTATTACCTTTCTCCAATCAAGGACTTCTGGACGGTTTGGCGCCTCGCGCGTCGGCCTGAAACCAAGCTGATTCGCGCCTTCGCGCCAACGAGCGGCTTCATCGCGGGGCTCGCCGGAAAACTCGCCGGCAAGCCCGTCCTGCTGAGCGTGCACACGGACGAGTCCGTGGCGGCTAGGGACGCGGGCAGGCGTTGGCTCAAGTCGCTGCTGTTGCCTTTCGCCGAGCGGCTGTCGCTGAAAATGGCATCCAAAATCGGCGTGATTAGCGGGCACGTCTGGAAGTACGCGCTGCGCCGCGGCGCCGACCCGAAAAAGGTGTTCATGCACCATAATTTCGTCGACGTAGCCGCGTTCAAGCCGCATGCGGCGCGGGCGCGCGGCGCGCCAGTGTTCGTTTTCGTCGGGCGCTTCACCCCGGTCAAGGCGCCGCTCGTCGCGGTCAAGGCCTTTTCGCATGTTAAGAACGCAAAATTGTGGATGGTCGGCGACGGCCCGCAGCTCGAGGAAGCGAAAACTCTTGCAAAGTGGCTGAATGTGGACGCCAAGTTCTTCGGCCGCGTCGAGCACTCCAAGCTTCCCGCCGTGCTTGCCAAGGCGGATTACTTCGTCGCGCCAGCGACCGCCGGCTTCGCCCTCATCGAGGCGTTCGCCTGCGGCCTGCCCGCGGCTGCCGCGGACTTGGACTGGGCTTCCGAAATCGTGCGCGACGGGGCGACCGGCTGCCTATGCGTGCCTTACAATTCGAGGTCGCTTGCCGAAGCGTGCGCTAAACTCGAAAAGAACGGCGGGCGCATGGCCGCGGAATGCCGCAAGCTCGCCGTCACCGAGTTCTCGCTGGACGCGTTCAAGGAAAGGGAGTTAAAAGCATACCGCGAGTTGATTCGTTGAAATGGAGCGCATCGCGATTTACGGAATAGGCAAAATGGGTTTGCCCCTGGCCATAGCGTTCGCCAACAAGGGTTTCAAGGTCACGGGCGTCGACGTGAATCCGGACCTTGTCCGCAAAATCAACGCGGGCAAGCCGTGCCTCGCGGAGGAGCCGGGCGTGGACGAACTGTTGGCAAAAGCCGTTGCCGCCGGCAACCTGAAGGCAACGCTGGACGGCGTTGCCGCCGCGCTCGATTCCGAAATAATCGTCATCCTCGTGCCCACGCTGGTTAACGAGAAGGGCAAGCCTGACCTGTCAATCGTCCGCGAAGTCGCGAAAACCGCGGGCAAGGGGTTGCACCAAGGGGCAATCGTGGTAACCGAGTGCACGATGCCGCCTGGAGAGACCGAAGCACTGGTCCCGATACTCGAAAAAGAGAGCGGCCTCAAGCTGGGCAAGGGCTTCGGCTTGGCGCACTGCCCGGAACGCACTTCGTCGGGCACCGCGTTGCGCGACATTACGGGGCAGTATCCCAAGGTAATCGGCGCTTCGGACGCGGCGACTGCGAAACGCCTCAAGGTTGTTTACGACAAAATCGACGCGAAGGGTTGCATACTTGTTTCAAGCATCAAGGCGGCCGAGTGCGTCAAGGTCTTCGAGGGAGTCTACCGCGACGTGAACATCGCGCTGGCAAACGAGCTGGCCCGCGTTTGCGAGCGGCTGGGCGTGGACGCGGCGGAAGTCTTCACAACGGCGAACACGCAGCCGTACTCGCACATCCACAAGCCGGGCTGCGGCGTAGGCGGCCATTGCATTCCCTATTACCCTTACTTCATAATGGGCCCGGACACGCCGCTCATCCGCACTGCGCGGGAAACTAACGACGAAATGCCGCGCCTCACGGCGCAGCGCGTGCTTTCAGCCGGGGCGAAGAGCGTCCTGGTGCTGGGCTTGACTTTCCGCGGCGGCGTCAAGGAGTTCCGCAAGAGCCCCGCGCTCGAGATAATCCCGGAGCTCAAGAAGGCGGGCTGCCGCGTTTTCGGCCGCGACCCGCTGTGCTCGGACGCTGAAGTCCGCGATTTCGGCGCGGAACCAATGCTCGGCTTCAAGGCAGTGGACGCGGTGATAGTGGCGGCGAACCACAAGGAGTTCAAGGCAATCGACTGGCGCGCCGCGTTCAAGGAAGCGCGCGGCAGGCTCGTGTTCGACGGCGTGGGCGTGCTGGACCGCAAGGAAGTCGAAAAGGCCGGCGGCACCTACTTGGCTTGGGGAGCGAGTCCCGCGTAAACGCGTGCGTGCCTTTCCGCGCATTTCTCGGCCGAATAATTCTTGGACAGCTTGAGCGCGCCCGTTGAAAGCTTTTTGCGCAACTCCGCGCTAGCCGCGATTTTCAGCATTGCCCTGCGCAGCGCCCCCGCGTTTTTGGGCGGAACGACGAGCGCGTTTTTCCCGTCCTCGACGGGCAAGCCGATGTCGGTCACGATGCAGGGCAGGCCGGTCGCGAGCGCTTCGAGGAGAGCTACCGGCAATCCCTCGGAAAGCGAAGGCAAAATAAACGCGTCCGCCGCGGACAATATTCCGGGAATGCCCCGCCTGTTGCCTAAAAATTCAACGTTCTTGGGCGCGCTTTTTTTCAACGCTTGCATTTCCGGGCCGTCGCCCGCAATCAGCACTTGTGCCCCCAAACCGCGGCACGCTTCCAGCAAATAATCCACGCCCTTGACTTTCGCGAGCCTGCCCACGTAAACGAAGGTGAAATCCTTGCCCAACCCCAGTTTGGCGCGCGTGCGCGCCCTGCCCGTCCCGTCGCCGTATTTTTCAAGCGGTATGCCCGAAGGTATGACGAAGCTGTTCCGCGGCAGGAAGCCCATCTTGTTTTTGAACTCGCGGCGCTCGGCTTCGCTCAAAAAGACCACCGCGTCCGCGCGCGAGTAAGCGAATTTTTCCGCGGCGCGCAGGAGCCGCGACACGAGGAAGCCGTATTGCGGCTGCGCCCACGCGATGCCGTGCGGCGTAGCGATTATTTTTTTACCCTTCAGCCGCGCCGCCAGCCAGCCGAACAGGGACGCGATTGGGCCGTGCGCGTGTACTGCGTCATAGCCGCCGCCCAACGCGGCCGCGAACGCGCAAAAATTGAAGGAGGGGTTGCGCAAGTGGAATCCCCCGAGCCAGCCCACGCGCGCGATTTCGAGGTTTCCGTGCTTCTCGCGTTTTTTTTGTCCGGGAAAGCGCCTCGTTATTATCGTTACGCGCGTGCCTTGCGATGCCAGGCATTCGGACAGGTTTTGCACGCAGGCCTCGATGCCGCCCGAGGAAATCGGGTCCGAACCCGCGCTGGAGCCGAAAGGGTACTCTTTTGAGCCTAGCATCAACACGCGCATTTTTGCCTGCCTTCAGATGTTCCCAAAAAGAACCTTTTTTAATGTTCTCGGCATCGTTTTTTAAAGGTGGGTTAGAGTGAACTGGATTGCGCTATTCTTGTCTTTAACGGTTGCCATCGCGCCCGGCTTCGTACTCGGCTTGGCGTTGTTGAAGGGCGTCCAGCTGGCGCGCTGGGAGAAGTTCTTCCTCGCGTTGTGCGCGGGCATGATAGTCGTCCCCCTCATGTGCTTCCTCGAGTTCTTCCTCTTCGGCGCCGAATTCGGCCTCGCGCTAATATTCATCAACGCGCTGCTCGCGCTTGCCGCCGGCATCGCCGCGATGTACCTGCAGCGCCAGTTCCCGGAAACGCTTCCCGACCTGCCCAAAGTCAGCCAGGCGTCCGCGGCAAAGTGGCTGAAGACCAACTGGGTTCCATTGCTGGTGATTTTGTTCGCGCTAATCGGGTTTTACGTGCGCTTCGCCACGGCGCATTCCACGACCTTCTTCGAGTTCGACCCGTACTATTACGACAAGCTCACGCAGGAAATCGTGCGCAACGGCCATGCGGAAATGTACTCGAGCGACGCTTACTACCCGGAACAGGCGTTCCGCCGCTACGCGCCCCTCGTGCAGTACGTGCAGGGCTCGTGGTATTCGCTTTACGAGTTGTTCGCCGGGCTCGGCGGGTATTCCCAGGAAAACCTGATACTCGTTGCGCAGCTCTACCCGCCAATCGTCGCCGCGCTGCTTTCCATCCTCGCGTTCATGCTCGTCAAGGACGAGTTCAACGAAATCGTCGGTCTCGCCTCGGCGGCCTTCTTCGCGCTAACGCCCCAGCTCATACAGAAGCTCGCGGCGGGAGTAAACGAACAGCAGCCGTGGGGCTTCTTCACGGCGATGCTCATATTCGCGCTGCTCATACTCGCGGTGAACCGCAAGAGCCTGCGCCTCGCGGGCTTCGCCGCGCTCGCGTGCGTAGCCTCGGCGCTCGGAAGCCAGCAATACGTGTGGCCGTTCATGATAGTGGGCGCCTACCTGGCCATACAAGCCGTGCTCGACTTCCTCGCGGGCAAGCGTGACTGGGAGCTGGCAAAAATCAACGCCATCGTGGTCGCGGGCGCCTGGATTGGCAGCTTCATAGTGGACTCCTACCAGAACGGGCACCTTGGCGCGGGAATCGGCTTCATCCACTATCTCATGCTCGCCGGGCTCGTGGTCTCTGCATTCTTCAACCTCGCGCTCGGCAGCGTGCCGCAGCTTTCCACCTTCAAGGCGCGCCTCGCGGCGCTGTTCGCATTCTTCCTGTTGTGCATCCCGATCGCTTTCGTGTTCACCGGCTTCGGTTCCACGGCGGTGGGTGTAGTCGAGCGCCAACTGGTTTTCGCGCAGGCGTCCAACCCGCTGGCAAAGACGATTCAGGAGGAGGGCGTGACTTCGGAAGCCATGTGGGCGTCATCGTACGGCGTGCTCAACCCCCGCTTCCTATTGCTTTCGGCGGCGCTCCTCGCCGCGGCTACCGCAACTCTGGACTTGGTGCTTGCCAAGCGCAAGAAGCTCGCGCTGGGCTTGGCCGCGCTCGTCACCGTGATGGTAATGTTCAACGGCTTCACGGACGGCGTGCTGGCGTGGCTCGCGCAGGCAATGGGCGGCGGCAGCCTTTCCTCGCTCGTGGAATTCTACGCCTCCAACGACGTTTTCCTGTACATGCTCGTGGCAATGGCCGCGTCGATAGTCTCCTACGCGTTCGCGAAGCACGAGCAGCGTTCCGCCGTATTGTTCGTGCTTGTGTTCTTCCCCATCGCGTTCATCGGGTTGAACAAGCTCAAGTACCAGGTGCACCTCGCGTTCGCGTTGTGCCTCGTCGCGGGCTACGTGCTCGGTGAGGCCGCGCTCGCATTGTCCAAGGCGAACGAGTGGCTCAAGGTTGTGGACGCCAAGTCCGCCGGCACCGCCGCGCTCGCGCTGGTCCTGCTGGTCGCCGCGGTCGGAGTTTTCGCGCAGGCGCAAGCAGTACCCAATTCAATGGCTTCGCTGGCATCCAACCGCATTCCCTCGGACTGGACGGAAACTTTCAAGTGGATGGCTTCGAGCATGCCGCAAGACAGCCGCATAATGTCCTGGTGGGACTACGGCCACTGGACGACTTTCTTCGGAGAGCGCAACACGGTCCTCGACCCGGTCAATGAGAAGGGCTTGCTGAACCAGGGCGTGGCAAAGGCGTTCGTGGACGGCAACGACGACGACATTTACACGCTCATGTCCTACCACAACGCCACGCACGTGATGCTGGACTGGGAGCTCGTCGGCAAGTGGGGCGCATTGGTTTATTTGAGCGGAACCTGCTCGCAGGACCGCTCGTTCGTCTGCCCGGTCCAGCCGCAGATAACCGACTGGAAGCAGGGACCCGGCAAGAGCAGGTACGAAGCCGAGCACTACTTCGAGGAGCTCGTGCCCATCGGCGCCTGCCCCACTTCGGGACCCACGCAACTGCCCGCCTACCAGTCCAACCCGTTCGGCGCGGTTTACTGCGCAACGCAGGATTCCTTCCTGCTGTACCAAAACAACGGGCTAAACGAGACTTACCAGCGCAAGTTCCAGTTCGTCAGCCCCGGAATGACGATGCAAAAGGAATACGACTACCTCTCGCGCTCCTTCACCGCCGCGAACCAGGTGCTCAACGTGAACCCCGACCTGTCCGTGTACGGGCTGGACAGCAAGGTTTACAAGTCCGCCTTCGCGCGCCTGTTCTTCACGGAAAACTTTCCGGGCTTCAAGCTCGTTTATAAGTCACCCAACGAACTGGTCAAGGTATTCGAGTACGAAGGCAGGCCTGCCGCAACGCCCGTGCCGAGCACGCCCCCGGCTACGCCCGCGCCTTCCGCCACTCCGTCACCAACGCTTGAACCGAGCGTAACCCCGTCTGCAACGCCCTCGCTGGAAGCAACGCCTTCAGTGTCGGCCAACGCGAGTTGATGGAAAAATGGGCTGGCTGTTCGTTTCGCTGATTGCCGCGGTCGCCTTCGGCGTCACGCTCTTCCTCACGCCCGCGTTCATCAGCAGCGCATTGCGCAAGGGCGTGACCGCGCGCGACACCAACAAACGCGGCAAGCCGCTCGTAGCGAACATGGGCGGCTTCGCCTTGTTCGCGGGGCTGGCAATCGCGGTGAGCGTTGGCATAGGCTACCTCGCGCTCGTGGACAGCGATTCGCGGCTCGTCGCCCTTCTTCTTGCTTCACTGGCTTCAATCGCGTTGGTCGCCCTCGTGGGCGCGTACGACGACTTGTTCAAAATCAGCCGCCGCCTGAAGGCGCTGCTGCCTGTGGTTGCAGCCGTGCCGTTGATGGCGGTGACCGCGGGCGACACGACTATGCTCCTGCCGTTTTTGGGCGCAGTTGACTTCGGCTTGTTTTACACGCTCGTCCTGATACCGCTGGGCGTGACCGGTGCAGCCAACGCGGTGAACATGGCTGCAGGCTACAACGGCGTGGAAGCCGGCACGGGCGTAATCGTTTCAGCGGCCCTGCTCGCCATCGCCATGCTCGCGGGCGCGACGGGGCCCGCAATAATCCTCGCAGCCCTGTTGGGCGCGTGCCTCGCTTTCTTGAAGTTCAACTGGCTTCCCGCCCGCGTGTTCCCCGCGGACATAGGCACTTACACGATCGGCACCGCGATTGCGTGCGCGGCAATCATGGGCAACATGGAGTCCTTCGCGGTAATCTGCCTGTTGCCCGCGTTTTACGAGTTCGCCGCGACAGTTTACTATTCAATCAAGGGCGTGGAGCGCCGCGGGACCGCGCAGAGCCCGGTGATTTCCGCGGGAGGCGGGCTCTCGCCGCCTAAAGGCGCCGAGTCGTACACGCTGTTCTACCGCATCCTCTCTTGGAGGCCGATGCGCGAGGGCGCGCTCGTCGCGACCGTGCTGGCATTGTACGCCGTTTGCGGCGGGCTCGCGCTGGCGGTTTACTTCCTAAAGCTATAAAACCCGCTTCAAGCGAAACTATTCTCGTGAATCTGCGGTACGCGAGCATAGTGGACTACGACTCCGACGCCTACCCCGGGAAAACCTCCACCGTGATTTACCTCGCGGGCTGCCCGCTCAACTGCCCGTACTGCCCCACGCCCGAGCTGATAAAGGCGGACGCGTTCGACGAGAAGGCCGCGGCATATTTCCTCTACCATTTGGATTCCGTCAAGCACGCGACGGACGCGGTCGTAATCCGCGGGGGCGAGCCGCTCGTGCAGGGCAACGCGCTCATCGAGTTTTGCCGCGGCGTGAAAAAGAAGGGCTTCTCCATAAAACTGGAAACCGCGGGCTTTTACCCCGAATCGTTGAACGACCTCCTTCCCTTCCTCGACTTCGTCTCGATGGCGATAAAGGCGCCGCTGCGCAAGGAAGTTTACGCCGCGTCCTGCAACTTCCGCGGGGACCCGGAACTCTTGTTAAGCAACGCGCTGCGCTCGCTCACGTTCCTCGAGAAGCGCGGGCAGGGCGTTTTCAAGGAGTTCGTCATCCCCGTTTCCGCGGGCTTGAACGACTCCCCCGAGGCAATCGGGGAAATCGCGGAATACGTCGCAAGCTTCGCGGACCGCCTCGTGCTGGAGCGCGTGGGCGAAGTGCCCGAAGAAAAAATGCAGGAACTTTTGATTTACGCAAAACGCAGCGTCAAGGATTCAATTGAAGGGTGACTGTGGTGGCTGAAAGCGAGATTGAACGGCGGCCGGTCAGCGAGGTGCGCAAGGCGTTCGAATCCATACCGCTGGGCGAAGAGACTGAGCGGCTGCAAGGGCTGAGCAACGCGTTGATGCTGGCGAGAAAGCGTCACAAAGCGCTGCTCGAATTGGAGCCCGAAGTCGTAAAGCACATGGACCAATTCCGCGAAGGCAAAATTTCCGGATACGCCACCGACCTGCTGGCGAACGCTGGGTACGGACCCGAATTCTTGCAGCTTGCGGCTAAAGGGCAGTCCGGATTGCGCTTGGCTTTGCAAAAAATTAAGGCGGATGCCGAGGCGATACAGGACGCCGCGACCCAGCACTGGAACGATAAGACCATGCCGTTGTATTACGCGCACGTGACGAAGGCGCTCTTGAACGCCGAACGCAAACGCACGCCCGAGAACCTGCTGAATGCGGTTGCGGCCTACAACCGCTTCATGCGCTTGAGCAAATCTACCATTGTCGGGCTGGAAGACGAGCCTAAGCGCGCCGATTTCTTTTTCCGCTACCTAGACTTGCTCGGCTACTCGACGCACGTACACCCGCCACAGGTCAGCGATGACGAGGTGTGGCATATGGCGCATACCCCGCAAGGCTTCCAGGGGAACTCGCGCGAACTAGTTACCTCAATCTTTAACCACCAGAACGAAGTTGAGTTCGCGCGCAAAAGCCTCGGCCCGCTGACTGGCATCGAGCAAAAGTTTCTGAACGCGCGCGTTCTCGACATATTGTCCCGCAAGCGCGTGCAGCCTCCCGCCGCCAAGATGATAGCTGCGTTCGCGAAGTTCGCCAAGCAAAAAGACGTCAGGATAGCGGACCAGATTAAAGCGCTCGAAAAACTGTTGGATGTGGCGTCCCTCTCCGAAGACGAGCGCAAAGCGCTGGAATTCCTGCATTACACCTACGGCTCCAAGCTGGCGCAAAGTGAGAAAAAGCGATGACCGGGTTCGCCGAAGCAAAGCGCGCCGTGGACGAGGCGCTGGACAAGGCCAAGCTTTGCGTCGTGGTGGGCGAGTGCCGCGTGCGCTACGAAGGACGCGCCGCTTCCAAGCTGAGCGAGGGCGACCGACTCCTCATAATCAAGCCGGACGGGACTTTTCTCGTGCATCAGGGCTCCAAGATGGCCGCGATAAACTATCAGGGGCCGGGCGCGGCGATAACTACTGCCGCAAGCGAAGGCGGCTTGACGGTCACCGCCCAGCGCCTGAAGCCGCTCAAGGAAACCATAGAAGTCGAATTCTCGCGCGTTGACTTTGCGGGATCGTTCGAGATGCGCGACGACAAGAAACTCAAGCTCTTCGGCTCGGAACGCGAGCTTTCGGGGCTGCTGATGCAGGACTTGAACGTGCTGGAAAAAGGATTGCGCCCGCTCAAGAAGGAGTCCGCGATGCCCAAGGGCGCGGTGGACATACTCGCCGAGGACGCGCTGGGGCATCTGGTGGCAATCGAAGTCAAGCGCCGCGACGCGGGCTTGGCTGCGGTGACGCAGCTGAACCGTTACGTGCACGAGTTGCGCAAGCGCAAGGGCGGGGTAGTCCGCGGGATACTGTGCAGCCCTTCGATTACGGCGAACGCGCATAAGATGCTCGAGCAGGAAGGCTTGGAATACGTGAAGCTGGATTACGAAATCGGGAACCCGTGCGCGAAAATCAGGGGCTTGGAGAAGAAGCAGCGCGATTTGCACGAGTACTGAAAAGCCAATGGTTTATTCGCCGCGCGAGGACTCGCTGTTGCTGGAGGAATGCGTCAAGCGCTACGCTTGCGGCTCTTTCCTCGACTTGGGCACGGGTTCGGGCATTCAGGGCATAGCCGCCGCGAAAAAGAAGGAAGTCGCCGCGGTGGTTTGCGCGGACGTTGACGCCGAAGCGCTGGCGGTTGCGAAGCAAAACGCGGAAAGGGAAGGCGTGGCGGGGAAAATGTCTTTCGTGCAATCAGACTTGTTTTCGGCTGTTCCCGAAAAGTTCGACTGCATCGCGTTCAACCCGCCCTACCTGCCGGAGGATGATGAACAAGTTGGCGACATCGCGCTCGAGTCCGGCGAGAGCGGCCGCGTGCTCACGGAAAGGTTCCTCGCCGAGTTTCAGGGGCACTTGAATCCCGGCGGCGTCGTTTTGCTGCTCCAGTCCAGCGCTTCGGATTCCGGCGAAACGCAGAAAAGCCTTGAGGGGCAGGGTTTTACCGTGGAGAAGGCCGCGAGCGAGCGGTTCTTTTTCGAGGAATTGTTCGTGTTGAGGGCGGAACGCAAATGAAACCGAAGCTTGACAGGTTTTCGAAACAGCTCAACAAGGAGCTGAACATTTACGCGTCTACGGGCGGGCGGAGCATTTCCGAGGGGGTGCCGTTCGGCGAGGCGCTCATCGACCATGTTTCAAGGCAGGGCCTTCCGGAGGATTCGCGCAGGCAGCTGCTTCGCGTCGAGGCGCAGAGCGCGCGCCTAAGGGCTCTCGTGATGAAAGCGATGCGCAAGGAACCACTCACGTCGAACGAGGTTGCGGATGTAATTGAACAGCACGGAATTCTTGCCGGCGAGTTCATCGGTCCGGACAGCCTGGTTGTAAGGCGGGCGGCAAACGGGCTCTACCAACTGCTGGAACAGGACGAGCCGCCGGATTTCGTGCGGGTGAAGCTGCACGACGACATGATGCTTGTGCTGGACGCGGCGCGCAAGAAAATACTCGGACCCCGCTACAAGCCGTACCGCGAGAGGCTGGACGATTTGCTTGACGCCGCCGCGCCCGCGTTCTCCCGCAAATAATTGATAATTTAAACAGCGGCGGCGATTAACGCTTATGGCTTCCCTGAACGCAGGTCCCGAATACTACCATGCCGAGGAGAAGTACCACGATGCGGGCACCATCGAGGAGAAAATCGCCGCGCTCCAGGAAATGCTCAAGTTCTGCCCCAAGCACAAGGCGGCTCACTCGATTCTTACGGACATCAAGTCCAAGCTGGGCCGCTACCGCAAGGAGGCGGTCCGCGAGGAGCTGGCCAAGCGCGGGCGCAAGGGCGGCGGGAGCAGCGGCTTCGTGCGCAAGCAGGGCGGCGCGCAAGTCATAGTGCTCGGTTTCCCGAACAGCGGGAAGAGCTTCCTGGTGAATCTTCTGGCGGGCACGCGCCTCGCGTCCACGGACACGCCTTTCGAGACCAAGCAGGCGGCTCCCGCGATGATGGATTACAATCGCGTGCAAATCCAGCTGGTGGACACGCCCAGCGGCCACGAGGGGAACAAGCTGTTGCTGTTCGCCATGGCCCGGGCGGCGGATTTGGCGCTGGTGCTAATCGACGGGACGCAGGACGTTGCCGCGCAAAAGGCGTTCTTCGGGTCCCTCAAGCACAAGCGGAGGCTTGACTTGCACCTGCATAGGGACGCGGAGAAGCACGCCGGCGAAATCCGCGACAAGATTTATTCTTCGCTGCGCATCGTGCGCGTTTTCACGCGCTCCAAGAACGGCAAGGACGACCGCCCGATCGTATTGTTCGAGGGCGCGACCGCGGTGCGGGACGCGGCGCGCACCATCCACAAGGACTTCTTCGAGCATTTGAAGTGCGCGCGCGTCTGGGGTTCCACGCGCTTTCCTGGCCAGCAGGTGGGCGCTTCCTACGCGCTCCGCGACGGGGACACCGTCGAGCTGGAAATGCACACCAACCGCGACGCGGTTTGAAACAAATCAAAATAGGAAATAAGCAGAAAACAACTTAAATAAAAAATAAATTCAAGAATAGACAAAAAATAAAATAATAAAAAAAATAAAATTAGGGCTTGGTTCTTATTTGCTCGCGAGCTTGTGGCCCTTGATGACCTTCCAGACACGCTTCGTCATTTCGCTGGGCGTGATTGCGCCGGTGCCGAAGACCTCTCCGAGGGTCATTTCCTTGACTTTGGCGAAGCTAACGGTGTAGCCGCCGAACGGTTTCCTAGCCATTTTTTCGTTCACCTTCTCCTTTTTTTTGGTTCACAAAAAGCGGGCTTCCTTCCGCGCAAGCGCTTGCGCGCCGGCGCCAACTGAACCCCACCCGTCAACCATTACCTCTGGTGCCTTTAAAAACACTCCCGTAGAGGTAAAAACGGGTTTTTAAGAGGTAAAATTCCGCGGGAAACGCGGGCGCGCTAAAACTCGGGATTTTTGAAAAATCGAATAAAAAAAGGGGTTTTGGGGCGCGGCGCCCCCTTGCGGCTCAGTCCACGAAGTCCTTGGGCGTGGGCGGCAATTCCTTTTCGCCCTTGCGCTTGCGGACGCTCGCCACGATTTCCACCTGCAGGTTCTTTGGCAGGGGCTCGTAGCCGGCGTACTCGTAGTACCACGCCGCGCGGCCCTGCGTCGCGCCGCGTATGTCGGACGCGAACCCGAACATTGCCGCGACGGGCACTTTCGCCGAGATGTTCGTCGCCTCTCCCTCCTGTTGCACGTCCGTGACTTGCCCGCGCCTGCCCTGCACCATGTTCATCGCGCCGCCCATGTACTCCTGGGGGCACGAGACGAACAGCTTCTGCTTGGGTTCGAGCAGGCTGACTCCCACCGTGAGCATGCTTGCATAGATGGGGCGCTTGATGGCCGGGATGATTTGCGCGGGCCCGCGGTGCGCGGGGTCCACGTGAATCGTCGCGTCCATCAGCTTGATTTTGACGCCCGTGCACTTCTCCTTGGCGAGCGGCCCCTGGTTCATCGCCTCTTCGAACGCCTGCACCACGAGTTCCTTGATGTCCTGCAGGTACTGGACTCCCTTGCTGCAGTCCACGAACAGGTTGTTGTTGTGCACCGCCAGCACCTTCTTCGCCTCGTCGCGCGCCAGGCCGGCTTCGATGAGCTTGTCTATCAGGTCCTTGCCCTTGGTCTTGTCGTCGATTTTGCCGTCTATCATCGCCGCGACAACGCCCGCTTCGAGCGGTTCGGCGATTATCTTGAATTTGTTGTGCTTGTTGGGCGACTTGCCTTCGAGCTCCGGGCCCTCCGTGTTGATGGTTTCCAGGTAGACCACGATGGGCGGCGAAGTGGTGATGTCCACCTTGCGCTCGTTCCTTATCTTGTACTCGATGATTTCCAGGTGGAGCTCGCCCATGCCCGAAATGAGGTGCTCGCCCGTGTCCTGGTTGATTTCCACGCGCAGCGTAGGGTCTTCCTTGCCTATCCTGCGCAGCGCGTCGATCAGCTTCACCAGGTCGCGCGGGTTCTTCGCCTCCACGCTCTTGGTGACGACTGGCGCCGAGTGGTGCGTGATTTTTTCAAAGGGCGCCATTTCGCCTTCCGAGATGGTTTCGCCCGCGTAAACGTCGTGCAGCCCCACGAGCGCGACTATGTTGCCGGGGTAAACCTCGTTCACCAGCACGCGGTCCGGCCCCATGTACACGGAAACGCCCTGGAGCTTTTCCACCTTGTATTGCGAAGCCAGCGTTATCTCGCTGCCCTTCCTGAGCGTGCCCGAGTAGATGCGCCCGACCGCCACGTCGCCCGCGTGCTCGTCCACCTGAATCGCCGTGACCATGAATGTCGCCTTGCCTTGAGGGTTGCACGCCATCATGTCCTTGGCGTACTTGCTCTCCAAGTCGCCGTGCCAGATGACCGGAATGCGGTATTTTTGCGATTCCTTGGGCGACGGCAGGTGCTTGACCACCATCTCGAGTATGACCTCGTCAACGGGCGCCTTTTCCTGGAGCACCGCGTGCGTGCCGTTTGAGCAGTGCTCGTAAATCTCGTTGAACGTGATTCCCTTCGCCTTCATTATGGGGTAGCTGATCGCCCACTTGTTGAACGCGCTGCCGAACGCAACGTTGCCCTTCTCGACGCTGATGAGCCAGTCCTTCTTGAACTCGGGCGGGCCGTAGCTCTCGATGAGCTTGTTCACGCCCATTATCTCCTTGACGAAGCGCTCCTGCATTCCCTTGGAGTCCAGCTTCAGCTCGTTGATGAGGCGGTCTATCTTGTTGATGAAGAGCACCGGCCTGACTTTCTCCTTGAGCGCCTGCCTCAAAACCGTCTCGGTCTGCGGCATGATGCCCTCGACGCAGTCCACCACGAGGATGACGCCGTCCACGGCGCGCATGGCGCGCGTCACGTGCCCGCCGAAGTCAACGTGCCCCGGCGTGTCGATGAGGTTGATTAGGTAGTCCTGCTGGTTGTAGTGAAAGCCGAGCGACACGTTCGCCGCCTTGATTGTGATGCCGCGCGCCTGCTCCTGCTCGTCATAGTCAAGCATGCGCTGTTCGCCCGCGAGCTCCTTGGAAATCAGGCCCGCGCGCGCGAGAAGCGAGTCGCTGAGCGTCGTCTTGCCGTGGTCCACGTGCGCGACGATGCCCATGTTCCGGATGTTGTCCGGGCTCCTCATCAGCTTGACTACTTCGTCGACTATGACTTCCTTCCTCGTCATCCGCTTTTCACCCTTTTGAAACCGTTTGCTTGCCTTTGCTTGCGCGCTACCTCTTCGCCCTGCGCGCCTTGCGGCGGCGGCTGCGTCCACTGCTGCCGCCCGCACTTGCGGGCCTGTGGGGCAGCAGTATCGCCGCGATTATGTACGCGAACACTCCCGCGCCGAAGCTTGCCAAGGTGAAAATCACCCACAACAGCCTGACGAGGGTCGGGTCAACTTCGAAGTATTCGGCGATTCCGCCGCACACCCCCGCGACCTTTTTGTCCCTGTCGGACAGGTAGAGCCGTTTGACGTTTTCTTTTGGCATTTACCTCGCGCTCCTTGCCACGCGTTCCGCCTCGTTGCGCTTCTTTATGGAGTAACTGTCCTGGCTGCCTTCCGCCGCGAGGACGATTTCATCCGCGAGCGCCTGGCTGAGCGTGGTCTTGTTGTTGAACGAGCCCATGATTGCCGCCATCGCCATGTTCCTCAATGCGATGTCGAGCCTGCGTTGGGCGCTGATGTCCACCGCCTGCTGGTACGAGACGCCTCCGAAGCGGATGCGCGTCACGTCGTCCGTCGGCGCGGAGTTTTCAAGCGCGCGCACGAGGAGCTGCACCGGGTTCTGCTTGGTGCGCGCCTCTATGGACTCGAACGCGGTCCTGATTACGCTGATGACCTTGGTTTTCTTGCCTTGCAGCGAGCCGTGCGTGCGGATTATCCTGCCGCCCACCTTCTTGCCCGTGCCCCCGCGCATGAGCTTGTTCGCCAGCCGCTCGACCACGTTCACGTTGCGCTTGGCGAACTGCTTGTTCGCGTGCCTTGCGAAGCTGTGCGGCATCGTGACGGGCTTGAGGCACACGTATTGGCCCAGGCTCGCGTCGCGCGTCACGACGTTGAAGTCGTACCTGTCGAACAGCCTCAGGCCCGGCCCCTTGTATGCTACGGGCTCCGCCTCGATGGCGCGTTCCGCCTTTGCCTCGGCTTTAGCCTCCATTTTCGCCTCGGCTTTCGGAGGCAAGGCTTTTGCTTCCGCTTTCGCCTCGGCCTTCGGCGGCAGTGCCTTGGGGGGCAAAGCCTTCGCTTCGGCTTCGCGCTTGCGCGGCGCCTTGGCCTTTTTCTTTTCAATCGTTTCAGCGTTTTCTGCCATGAGTCATTCTACCTCTTCGGCTTCTCCTTCTTTCCTTTCCTAAGCTCGCTCAGGGACACGCCGTTGACGGCCATGACCTTGTAGCGCACGCCCGGAATCGAGCCCATCTGCCCGCGCTGCGAGCCGCCGAGGCCTTCGATGGTGACCTCGTCGTGCTCGTCAATCTTGTCGATCGCCTTGTCGCGCGGCACGTGGGCGCTCACCTTTTTCCCGTTCTTGATGAGTTGCACGCGCACGCACTTGATGATTCCCGAGTGCGGCTGCTTCTGCTCCTTGCCCTCCTTCTTGAGCACGATGCCCTTGGCCTGGGGCGCGCCCTCAAGCGGGTCGAAGCGCTCCTTGATGTGCAGCGCTTTGCGTTTCCACCACTTGTTCAGCCAGCGCTTGCTCTGCCTGTCGCGCTTGAGTTTCCTTCCAGCGAATTCTCCCCTTGCCATTATTATCACCTATTGATTCACAAAATCTTGAGCTTCAACCCGTGAAACCTTTCCAGCAGCGCGCGTGCGCGCTCCGCCTTCTCGCCGCCCCTTCCGATGGCGCGGCCCTTGTCCTCGCCCTTGAACCGCACGAACGCCGTGCCGTTCTTTACCTCCACATTCTCCGCGTTTACCGGCGCGAACAGGTTGCGCGCGAACTTCTCCGCGCCTTCCGCGTACTCGACCACTTCCACCTGCTTTCCAACGCGCGCCTCAAGGCGGCGCAGCCCTTCGCCTCCCTTGCCAATCGCGCGCCCGAGCTGTCCCTCGTTCACCACGAACACGAGCTTCTCGCCCACCGCAACGGCGTCCCTGCCCTGCGCGCCCGTGGCGCTTTCGAGCAGGTTGAGCAGGCCTATCTCCTGCATGGACAGCTTCATTTTTTCACCGATTCCAGCAAGCTCGAGTCGCCCTCGCTGATGACCGCGAGCGCGCTGACCGGGAACGGCTTGCCGCACGCAACGCCCAGCTCGATGCTCGACCCGGAATAATCCATCACGGGCACCTTCGAGTGGCGCGCGGCGCTCTTCAAGTCTCCGGCCTCGTCCGCCGGCGCGTTGGCCGCTATTACCAGGAGCTTGGGCTCGCCCAGCAACGTGGCCTTGAGCGCGGTCTTCGCGCCCATCTTCACCTTGCCCGAGTCAACGCACAAGCGGATTGCCTTCGCGACGTCCATGACACTAATCACTCTCCGAAATAGAACCTTGATTTTACAAATGGTTCTCAA
>Ga0210057_1000415_pt1 | contig 70628 bp, 66 predicted proteins | sample CryGeyCG2114_010_2_FD_183968 | JGI IMG/M metagenome (GOLD analysis project Ga0210057, IMG submission 183968) | Groundwater microbial communities from aquifer - Crystal Geyser CG10_big_fil_rev_8/21/14_0.10 (SPAdes) (version 2) | ecosystem: Environmental > Aquatic > Deep subsurface > Groundwater ...
GCTACTTCCAGATGGAGATTCATCTTTTGAGAAAATCGTAATACCAGCACTTATAAAAAAGGGACAGCTTTCGGGTTTTTTAACTTACCATAAATATTATAGTCTTACTGATGCTACTAGACTACCTGCTATTCAACGATATCTTAAACCCAAGAAGATTGTTTTTCTGGATCGTGACGGAGTGATAAATAAAAAAGCACCGAAGGCAAACTATATTACAAATTGGGGGGAATTTGAATTTTTACCGGATGCTATTAAGGGATTAAAACTTCTTAAGAAAAAGGGCTATATAGTTTTTATTGTCACAAATCAAGCTGGAATTGCACGTGGTGTAATGACTAAAAAACAGCTCGACGAGATTCATGGAATGCTTAAATACGCCTTAGGTGAAAGTGGAATTACAATTGATGATATTTTTGTATGTCCGCATGGGTGGGATGAAGGATGTTTTTGCAGAAAACCTTCCCCGGGATTATTTTTTCAAGCCGCCGCAAAATATAAAATTAATCTATACGATACATATTGTGTGGGTGATGATGAACGTGATATTATAGCCGGTAATGCGGCAGGGTGTAAAACTCTTCTTATTACAGAAAAACAAAGTCTCTATGAGATTGTAAGAAAATTATGATTATCTCTCGTACGCCCCTAAGAATTAGTTTTGTAGGCGGTGGAAGCGATATATATTCTTTCTATAAACATGAACCTGGAGCTGTTGTTTCAACAGCAATAAATAAGTACATTTATATAGCAGTTAATAGCCAATTTGACGGAAGAATAATCATTAATTATTCTAAAACTGAAATTGTTAATAAAGTTAGTGATATTAAGAATAATTTGGTAAGAGAAGCTCTTGGATTGACAGGTATAAAAAATGGTATACACATCACTTCAATTGCAGATATACCATCAGAGGGAACAGGTATGGGTTCTTCAAGCGCGTATATAGTCGGGCTTTTAAATGCTCTTTATGCCTTTAAAGGTAAGCATGTAAATGCTGAAAGACTAGCAGAGGAAGCGTGTAAAATTGAAATAGATATTTTAAAAAAACCGATAGGAAAGCAGGATCAATATATAGCTGCTTATGGAGGTTTGCAGTTTATTCAATTTAGACCAAATGATAATGTTTTTGTAGACCCACTTATATGCAGGCCTGAAACAATAAAAAAACTTCAAAAAAAACTTCTGCTTTTTTATACGGGAATTACTCGTTCTGCAGATCCTATTTTAAAAAAACAAACTGCAAATATGACTAAAGAAGAAGACAAAAGAAAAATTATGCATGAAATGGTAGAATTAGCAAAGAAAATGAGAGCGGCCCTGAATAGTAATCATCTCGATAAGTTTGGTGAAATGCTTCATGAGAACTGGATTTTAAAGACCCAAATGGCAAAAGGAGTTTCAACCCCCATGATTGATAAATGGTACAAAAAGGCGCTGCAAAAAGGAGTAACAGGAGGAAAGTTGCTAGGTGCAGGCGGAGGGGGCTTTCTTCTTTTTTATGCTCCGGAGAACAAACACAGTCAAATAATTAAATCGTTTCAGGATCTTACTTATCAAAAATTCGAATTCGAGCCTCAAGGGAGTAAAATTATATTTGTAGACTAAAAAAAATGAAAAGAAATAAAACTGCAAAGAAAAAAAACGGATTCAAAAACAGCATGGTACTTAATCCAAAAGACTTTATTAACGAATATTTATTCGAAGTTACAAAATGTCTTATATCGCTTGATAAAAGCAAGATAGAAGAAGTAATAAATGTTTTGGTAGAAGCTTACAAAAAAAATAAAAAAGTTTTTATTTTAGGCAACGGGGGGTCAGCGTCAACCGCGTCACACATGGCCTGCGATTTAGGAAAAGGGACATTGCAAAGAGTATATGACAATACGGAAAAGAGGTTTAGGGTTATTTCACTTACCGATAACGTTGCGCTTATGACTGCCCTTGCAAATGACTTAGGTTTTGACGATATATTTATTCAGCAATTACGTAATCTTGTAGAGAAGGGAGATGTGGTAATAGCAATATCCGGGAGCGGAAATAGCCCAAACGTTATAAAGGCAGTAGAGTACGCCAAGTCGTCTGGTGCTGTGACGATTGGTTTTTTGGGTTTTAAAACCGGAGGGAAATTGGGGGATATGGTTGATTACTCAATAATTGTTGACAGCGACCACTACGGTCCGATTGAGGACATACAGCTTGTGTTAAATCATTTAATTGCTTCCTGGATAGCAAGCATAAAAGGATATCACGATAAAACTAACCTGAAAAATGAGAATACTGCCGTACCCTTCAAGTATTCTACTTCCAAAAAATGATATTCAAGAAAACTAAAATTGATGGAGTAATTATTGCTGAACCCGAAGCTAAAGTAGATGAACGCGGTTACTTTGAAGTAATTTATGGACACGATAAATTTAGAGAACAGAACATAGATTTAAAAATTGTCCAAGTAAATAGGTCCTTATCGTTACGAAAAGGCACAATTAGAGGAGTTCACATGCAGTTGCCGCCAGTGTCAGAGGATAAGTTTGTCCAGTGCATAAAGGGGTCTGTTTTTGATGTTGCGGTAGACTTACGCAAAGATTCGAAAACTTTTGGCAAATGGGTAGGAAATATCTTGAGCGCTAAGAATAAAGAAATGATGCTTATTCCAAAGGAATTTGGGCATGGAATTCAGGCGCTTGAGGACAATTCTATCATTGAATACTCTGTTTCTGAATATTACTCTCCAGAGCATATTTTGGGTATTAGGTGGGATGATCCTTTTTTTAAAATAAAATGGCCGATAATTAAGAATGTAGTTCTATCAGAAGCAGACAAGAGCTGGCCTTTATTTTCAGATGAAAAATAGATATCTTATTACCGGTGCTACCGGATTTATTGGAAGTAATATTGTAAGAGAGCTTATCAGACGAAAGCAGCATGTTAGTATAATAACAAGGAGTAGAAAGCTAAACTGGAGACTTAAAGATGTGGGAAAGGACATTGAAGTTTATTGTGCTAACATTCTGGACAAATCATTAGAAAAAGCAGTAGTAAAAGCAAAATCGGATTTTATCTTCCACTTAGCGTCCTACGGAATCCCACCTCACGAGAACGATATATCTCAAATGATTGATGTAAATTTGAAAGGTACGATTAATCTTATAAATGCAGCAAAAAAAACAAAATTTAAACTATTTATTAATACAGGCAGTTGTTTCGAATACGGAAACAAGACGAAAAAAATTAAGGAGGCAGATTTTTTGGAGCCGACAAACGACTACGCCGTAATTAAATCAGCGATAACACTTTACTGCCAGAAGGAAGCAATTCGAGAAAAATTACCAATGATTACGCTTAGACTTTTTACACCATTTGGTTATTTCGAGGAAGGATACCGCTTAATCCCGTCGGTTATTTTAAGTGCAGTTAATAACAAGCCCATAAAAGTCTCGACCCCGAAGAGCGTTAGAGATTTCACCTTTATTGATGATGTTGTAAATGCCTATATTAAGACTACCAAGAAAGACCTTCCGAATGGTTCTATTTTTAATATAGGATCAGGGAAACAGCAAAATATAGGAGAAGTAATAGAAACAATAATTAGACTATCCAAAAGTAAGTCCGAAGTTCAGTGGGGTGCTGTTCAAAAGCAAGCACGTTATCTAGAGCCAACTATGCTTGAAGCGGACCTTTCGCACACAAAAAAAATTTTGGGGTGGAAACCAAAAAATAGTCTTGAGTCTGGAATTATTAAGACTGTAGATTGGTTTAAAGAGAATAATGATTTATATAGATCTAGTTAAGCCCTTTTTCAGTTAAGAAAGTCGTGAATAATTCTTTAAGCCTTTTAATATGTTTTGCTTCGAGCCCATGATGACAGCCTATCACAAATCCTCTTTCCATAATTTCTTCCGTTGCAGGGTATCCTTGGGTATTCTTTCTATGAGGGATTTTACTAAAACCTGGCTGTTTTAGTATATTGCCGGTAAATATTGGTCGTGTCTGAACATTGTGAGTTTCTAAAAAAGTTAATAATTCTAATCTTGAAAAAGGAGCGCTTGTCTTTATAGTTAAAGGAAAAGTTATCCATTGTGTTTTAACATTCTGGTTCTGTTGGGGAAGTACAAAAACGGATTCGTATTTTTGAAAAAAGTTAAGAAGTATTCTGAAATTATTCTCCCTTACCTTTCTAAATTTATCAAATTTCTCAAGCTGTTTATTTCCGAAAGCGGCGCACATTTCGTTAGGCAGGAAATTGTATCCTATCTCCTCAAACAAAAATTTTGCATCATAAGGTATATTTCCAAGTTTTACTTTAAATCTCTTTTTAATATCTTCAGATTCCCCAAATAGTGAAGAACTCCTCCCCCAACCTCTCAGCATTTTTGATCTATTGGCCCATTTTTTCGTATTTACCATTACCATTCCTCCGTTACCTCCAGCCGTAATAATATGGGAGCCGAAGAAACTTGTTACAGTAATATCAGAATAGCTCCCTGTGGGCTTGTCTTTGTAAGTAGCACCGATAGTATCGCAAGAATCTTCGATAAGATACAATTTATATTTTTTAGCTATGGCTTTCAACCTGTCCATCTCTGGAACGTTTCCTAAAAGAAGAGGAATAAATAGCGCCTTAGTTTTTTCAGATATTAGAGTTTCAATTTGGTCTATGTCAATTAAATATTTTCCGGAAACGACATCTGCGAACACAGGAATAAGACCTTTTTGAACCATAGGAGCAACGACTGTTGAAAATGTCAAAATTGGAGTAATTATTTCGGAGCCTTTTGGTAGATTTAGTAGTTCAAGCGCGATGAGAATTGCAGAAGACCCGGAATTTACCATTACTCCGTACTTCTTTTTAAATAACTTTGCAATTTCCTTCTCAAACTTTTGGGTTTCTATGCCCATGTTTGATCTATATTCTTTCAAAACTCTTACAACAGCTTGAATCTCTCTCTCATCATAGACAGAAAGGGCATAAGGTACTCTTAACACGATGAGCATAGTATATCATGAAGTTCTTAAGTTAAAAATAGTGCAGGATTTATTCCCCCCCGACAATGTGATTTATGTATTGGGTCTCTGCATTGACCAATGGAATAGGGAATAAAAGCGTAATAATCAATAATAAAATAACAGCTGTTAATTTTTTGTAGACAAAATTAGTAAACTGATATATCATTGTGGAAACAATTATATGGCTCGAAAGCCCTTTTTTTCAATAGTCATCCCTACATACAATAGAGCTGAAGATTTGATGTTTGCATTATACTGCATATTTCAACAGTCCTTCATAAATTTCGAAGTAATTATTTCTGACAACTGCTCCACTGATAATACAAAAAAGAGCATTCAACAATTAATGGAAAAAAGAATTCGTTATTTTAAAAATAAAGAAAATATAGATTTTGTATCAAATGTTGGAAAAGCAGTTTCATATGCAAAAGGGAAATATATCTTTCTTCACTCGGATGACGACTTCATGCTCTATGCTGACTCGCTGGATAAAATTTATAAAGATATAAAAAAAACAAAGGCTGGATACATTAGATTAAATTACATTTGTCTTTCACCTGATAAAAAAAAGGTCTTTCACTTTAAAGTGAATAAGCAATCAAGAAAAAATATTTATCTGAAATCTCATCTTCAGAACAGTAAAATATTAGCGTTTATTATGGAGTCTGACCCCTATTTTATTACTGGAATTATTTTCAAAAATGGTTTTTCAAAGTATGCGCAGATAGTCGATGCGGATCCTAGCCCATGGATAGAAATACTGTTTTACGTTACAAGCAAATTTGGGGCTTACTTTATTGCGCGACGTAATATTGTAGCCTCCTGGTCTCAATGGAGGAATAAGAAAGGAGGCAATCATCCTTTATTTTCCTTGTCTGGGGGAAGACTAAAATCAGAGAACTTTTTTGAAGTAGTTAAAGGAAAAGTGAGCAAAAAAGAGTACGAGATTTTTTTACATAAACACCTAATGATGATATTTGTTACTTTATTTCCAGTAATTAAGGTAATTGTTGGAAATCAGAAGATGATGGCGGTTGCTAAAAGAGTAAATTATTTAGACCCGGGAATGAAAGGAAATCCATTTTTTTGGATTTATCTTCTCGGTTCCCTTGTGACACCTGCTTTTATTTTAAAGAAGTTTAAGGACTCTTACCTGTATATCTATGCGAGATTTTCTAGAGTGGAAAATAATAACGAAATTTTAAACAGATTGGTAGAACTAGATAATGATTTTCTAATTTCTCGTGAAAATGTTTTTTCGAAAAAAACTAAAATTTTTAAGTTCTAGACAACTCATTTTCGGCCGACAATTATAATAGTAGACGCAAGAGAGCTAATGTTGGAAAGAAAACTGTCAATCACTTGAAGCATTCGGGGAAAGGATCCAAACTCGCTACCGTAGAGATTAAGAACTTTTAATTCATGCAATTCTAAGAGCTCTCTTAGGGAATTTGGTGTGAAAATCCTTAAATGACCTACAGGATTTTTGTTTTGCGTTAGTTTTCTTGTAAATTTTAAACCTAACGTTTTGTCAATGGTGCTGACTTCAGTAAAAAATGGCTGAATTCCGAATAGAAGGAGAATACGGTTAAACCATGCAGCTAGGTTTGGGGTGATAATTATGAGTAGACCGTTTTTTTTAAGAACCCGTTTTACCTCAAATAAAAAATTGTCGGGATTAACGACATGTTCTATAATGTGAGACGCAACTACAAAATCAAAGAATTCCTCAGGGTATGGCCATTTTCTTTCGACGTCTCCATGAATTGCTCTTACTCCATTTTTTTTTGCGGCCTTTACTGCTTCCAAGTTTATGTCAAAGCCGTAAGGGTTATCTGTAAATGTTTTTCCCAGTGTACCTATGCCGCATGCAACATCGAGAACCCTTTTTTTAGAAGAGAATTTAATTTTTTTTAAAATGGCTCTTATTCCAAGTGCATACTTAGTATTTAATTTAATAGTTTCTTCACTATTGTAAGAGTCAGAATAGTATTTCTGGTACGGGTTTTTCATGGTCAGAGCATAACATACTACTTATATTAGGTAAAGAGAATAATTTTAGTCTGTCTCAATTGTCTTATCATTTAGCGCGTGATAAACTACTTTCTGCAGAAACATGAACCAACTCATAATTGCTTACGACAATATTCTGATTTATTATCCAAACGTTTTTTTCACGTTACTATTATTAATTTCCTTTTTACTAGCTACTTACCTATTTAAGTCGCTTATTTCAATATTTGATAAAAAAAAATTGAGGAAACTATGGAAATTAAATTACAAGCCAAAGTCTAAAAATCTGAGAAGATTTCCCTTATTTGTTCTGGTAGGCTTTTTAGAAGCGATAAATAAAACATTGGATTACTTCCAATGTAAAATAGAAAAAATTCTTAAAAAAATTGGCAAGGAGATATTACTTGAAAAATAAAAGCATGAAAGTATCAAAAATAAAAAAGATTTCATGGATAATATGTTTTGGAATTTTACTTTCCATTTTTTTTTATTCAGCAGGTGCATTATTTAAAGAAAACGTTTTTCTAAAAACAGAAACAAGCGAATACCAGATGCCATGGCCCGGTATTCTTCCAGATAATAACCTTTATAAATTAAAGGTTTTGAGGAATAAAATTATAGAGCGTTTGATTATCGGGCATGCAAAAAAAGTCGAATATGATTTGCTTATGGCGGATAAAACTATATATGCGAGCAAATTACTAATGGATAAGAACAAGGTCGAATTAGCAGCAGAAACTGCCCTAAAAGGAGAAAATTATTACAGTATGCTTGTGCAAGATTATAATAATGCTCTTCTTGATAGTGAAAAAATTCCGTCATGGCTAGATAAAAAAATTACTAAAGCTGCAGTCAAACACCAAGAGTTATTTAAGGAAATGGAGGAAAAATCTTCAGGAGAGAGCAGGGAAGCATTTCAAGCTACCTACCAATTTTCCAAAATTAACTACGATTTTATAGTAGGTTTGAGAGACCCACAAAATTAAGATGAAAAAAAGAGCGAATTCTCCCAATGATAAATTAACTAGAGTTGGATCGGTTTTTTTCGCCACATTTTCGCATTACGAAGGTGGTAGAAGAATGCCAAGAAATGGAATGGTGGACCCGATACTTTCGTTTTTTTTACCAAAAATAAATAAACTTTTACTTATCGACCAGCCTCATCAAATAAGCGATACAATTAATCCGATTATAGAGATATATAGTAAGCATAAACTTAGAAGAAGATTTAAAATCTCGCCCCTTTTTTACCTACCTGTATACTTATTTTGCCTGATACCTGGTAAGAAACAAACAAGAGTATCCTACAAATTAAGAGATTTATTTTCCGTTATCTTTATTGGTTTAATGCAGAGAGAAAAATATGATTTATTTGTTGGACTTGAGGGGATAAATGTGCTTGGGGGATTATTTTTAAAGAAAATCGGAAAGATAAAAACAGTGGTCTATTATGTGTCAGATTATTCCCCAACAAGATTTGGGGAGACATTATTCAATAAACTTTATCTTTGGTTGGATAGATTTTGCGTGAAACACGCAGATTTTACGTGGGACGTGTCTTCTGCGATGAAAGAGGGTAGAATTGAAGGAGGACTTTCTGTTGCAGACACCGGCAGGATACTTCATGTTCCAAATGGACTATTTTCGTCACAGATAAATTCATTACCAATAAAAAAAAGAATTTCTAATAGACTCGTTTACCTTGGGAGTTTGGACTATGAATTTGGTGTAGATTTGGCAATAAAATCCCTAAAGAGGATTAAAAAAAATATTCCAGGCGCAACTCTGCATATCATTGGAGGAGGAGAGGAGGAAAACTTTTTAAGACTAAAAGCACTAGTTAAAAAATTAGATATTGAAGATTCCGTTATATTTCACGGTTTTGTAATTGATAATAATAAAATGGCAGAAATGGTAAGCTCATCATATATAGGTGTTGCACCATATAGATCCGGCGACAGCTCAGCAAGATGGTATGGCTGGTATGGGGATGCTGGAAAAATCCGTCAGTATCTTGCGAGCGGACTTCCTGTTGTAACTACTCATGTTCCGCCGCTAGGAAGATTTGCTGCAGAGAAGGGCGCTGCGGTTATGAAAAAAGATACGGTAAGGGATTTCTCTGAAGGAATATTAACTCTTTTATTAGACAAAAAAAAATACAAAGAACTCTCCCAAAAAGCCCAAGAATTAGGCAAGAATAATACTTGGGAAAATTCTTATAATAAAGCACTTCAGAAGATGAAGATGAGTCTGACACGGTTCTGTGCCAACACATTGTATCCACTCCAATCCCCAATAGATGAGGACACATCATCAAGCAGTATAGGTTGAACATACTTCATGTTTTCATTAACTTCAGGCATTTGTTGTTTAAGATACTCAAACGGAGTCTTGTAGTCAAGTGAGGAATGTTCACGGAGATTGTTGTAGTAGTAGATATACCCATGGGATTCATAGAGTAAATCACGTTCACTTTTAACATTAAATACTCTTGGAATGTAGAACTCATCATCGTCTGTTCTATGACTTCTTTCAAGATGAGCATTTTCTTCACAATGTCCTTTGTGGTTTTGGATGAGCGTACAACCAAATCCTGCAATTAAACGTCTTAACTCTCGTATCTTCATCCATGATTTACCACCAAACTCCTCACCATGGTCAACCGTGAAGACGATCTTTACCTTAACCCCATGAGACCTAAGGTATGAAATTACCCATAGATACCAGAGAAGCCCATTAGTCCACGTCTTCTCACGGGAATAACCGATCAATTTAAACCGGCTGTTAACATCTAATGCGCCCCATTGATAATTTGGGATATTGTACCTATCAAGATGTACCATTTGTTCCCTTGTTAATGCTTTTTGATCCCGGATATGCTTTAAATCAATCTGAACTATCTCAAAGGGTTTTGCCGAGTACCAATCAACAAATGGTCGAGTCTCACCTTTTCTTCTCCCTTTTACCGTGCAGCGAATCTTATGTTTGTTCCTTCTTAATATATGTCTGACTGTTCCATATGGGACAATTGTATCCTCATACTTTTTCAAATATATTGATAACCTTTTAGGACCTAGTCTTGTTTTATTCTTAGCCTCAATTACCTTGTCCTCAATACTGGAAAGTGTCTTTTTGGGTTGGCTGATTGGTGTCCGGGGACTATCTTGCAGATTACCTTCTTTTTTCTTCCGGATAATCTTGTACACGATTGGTCTTGTGATACTAAATACATATGCTGCATCTTGTATATTCCCACCATTTGAATCAAGATATTCGAGTACTGCTGCTCTTGCTGTTTCAGGATTTATCTTTCTTAACATTTTGTAATCAATATGGATTCCACTTTTCAAGTTTCTCCACCTCCATTCTGATATTTAAATCACCGAGCAATTCTAGAACTTTATCTACAAAGAAACCATAATCATAACGGAGAAACTGTATACCATGTGTTGGACACCGTACAACACTGCGTTGACTTAAATAAAAATATACTTTATCATTATGTCCATCTTAAATGAGCTACTTAAATTTTTTTAAGAATAAAAAAATTGCAATTTCCGGCGGAAATGGTTTTTTTGGATCTTATATCGTTGAGAAGCTTAAAAATGTAAAATGCGATTTATATATACCCCAGACGAAGGATGGAATTGATTTTAGGAAAAAGGCGGATTGCATTTCTTATCTTTCCATAGTAAAGCCGGATATAGTCATAAATTGTGCGGCGAATCAGGGTGGAATAGGCTACCACAGCGGAAAGCAGGCGGATTTGTTCATGGATAATATCTTGATGGGAACCTATTTAATGCAAGCTTCTCAAAAAACTGGTGTAAAGAAATTTGTAAATATTGTAGCTGGGTGCTCTTATCCAGGATACCTTGATAAGGGTGAAATGAACGAGGAAGATTATTGGAATGGAGAACTTCACGAAAGTATATTCAGCTACGGATTTGCGAGAAAAGCATCAGTTGTTTACGGTCTTGCTTTAAAAAAGCAATATAATTTTAATTCTATACATCTGATTATGGCTAATATGTATGGTCCTCGCGAACATTTTAATCCTGAGCAGAGCAAGGCGCTTGCCGGATTAATAAGAAAAATCCATGAGGCAAAGATTAATAAAAAACCTACTGTATCCATTTGGGGAACTGGAAAACCTGTGCGCGACTGGCTATATGTAAGAGATGGAGTTGAAGCAATACTTAGGGCATCAGCTATTTATGATGACATAGAACCATTAAATGTCGCTACGGGAGTAGGAATATCTGTCAAAGATTTAGCTTATACAATTAAAAAGGTAATCGGTTATAAAGGGGATTTTGTATTTGATACGAGTCGTCCAGACGGCGCCATTCATAAAATATTTGGGGTAAAAAAAATGAAGAAAGAGTTGAAATGGCTGCCGAAAACTACTTTGGAGGATGGAATAAAAGAAACTTATAATTGGTTTCGAAGTAATTACAAATCAGCTATTAAATACTAATCATCTTGAAAAACATAGCAGTTATTGGCGGAGAGGGAGTGTTGGGAGCAGATTTAGTTGAATATCTTTCCCCCTTTTATTCGGTTACCCCAATTACTAAACAAAATTATAAATTTTATATTGGCCAAAGTTTTGACATTATTGTTAATGCTAATGGCAACAGCAAGAGGTTTTGGGCTAACGAACATGTTATAGAGGATTTTATGCTTTCAACCGCGACAGTTTACAAAAGTTTATTTGATTTTAAGTTCAAAAAGTATATTTATATTTCATCGAGCGACGTTTATGAGAATCATGGAAGAAGGAGTTTATCAAAAGAAAATCATCTTCCCGACATAAAAAATCTCTCACCGTATGGTCTTCATAAACATTTGAGCGAAATTATTGTTAAAAAACATGCTAAAGACTACCTCATTTTAAGATGCTCCATGATACTTGGCAAAAACCTTAAAAAGGGACCGATATACGATATAATGCACAATAAGTCTTTGTTTATATCGAAGGAATCTAGATTACAAATGATTACTACAAAAGAGATTTCAAATGTCACTAATTTTTTAGTAAAGAAGAAAAAATCCAATGAGATATTTAACGTTGGCGGAAAAGGAACAGTATCTTTTAATAATATAAGTAGCTTTTTCTCAAATCCTGTTAAGTTTTCAAAAAGTGCAGAGAAACAAACCTACGAGATAAATGTTGATAAACTCAATAAAATGTATAACCTTTGTTCATCAAAAAGCTATTTACAGGAATTCCTAGGTGGTTTACAATCCTAAATCTATTGTGTAATTTGCGACAAGTTTATGAAGTCTTCATTTAACAAAATTCTGGTTACAGGCGGGGGCCGCCCGCATCGCCAAGCGAAGCTTTGGCGGGCGAGCTGGTTTAAGACCGTAGACTTTAGTTTATTTATTTACTATTTATGAGTAATATCTTAGTTACAGGCGGGGCTGGGTATGTTGGAACCGTATTAACAGAAATGCTTTTGAAAAAGGGCTTTAGAGTTAGAGTCTTAGACTCCCTAAGATTCGGAGGCATGAATCTTATTCCATTTTTTTCAAACAAAAATTTTGAATTTATCAAAGGAGATATTAGAAACAAGAAAGATATAGAAAAAAGCCTAAGAGACGTTGATCTTGTGATACACCTTGCAGCTGTCGTTGGCTTTCCTGCGTGCAGGAAAGACCCTGAGTTATCAGAGGACATTAATGTGTATGGAACAAAGATGCTTGTTAATGCTTTGAAATCAAAAGTTCCTATTATTTTTGCCTCGACAAATAGCGTATATGGGAAGGTGACGGATAAAGTATGTACTGAAAAAACTCCGCTTAAGCCATTGAGTGAGTATGGGGAACAGAAAGCAAGGGCTGAAAAGTTGATTATCAAAAATAAAAAGTACATTATTTTTCGCTTTGCAACCGCGTTTGGAGCTTCACCCAGAATGAGACTTGATATTATGCCAAACGATTTTGTCTACAAGGCAGTTAAGGACAAAAGCTTGATAGTATATGAAAAAAATTTTATGAGAACTTTTATTCACGTTAGGGATATGGCGCGCTCCTTTATCTTTGCAATCGAGAATTATAAGAAGATGAAGAATGAAATTTATAATGTGGGAGACAATAAAAATAATTTAAGCAAAGAAGACGTATGTTTAATGATAAAAAAGAAAGTTGATTATTATCTGCATTTTGCAGAAATTAATAAAGATCTTGAGGAAAGAAATTATTTAGTTTCATATGAAAAACTGGCAAAAGTAGGTTTTCATACATCCATTACTATGGAAGAGGGAATAGACGAGTTAATAAAAGTAGTTGAGGTATTTGAAGTACGAAACCAATACTGGATACCGTAGTTATTGCTTAATATAATTTTCCTTGCTAATTCTTATGGTAAATAAAACATTCAATTACGAAGATTCCTTTATGGGTGTAAGGGAAGAAAAACATAAATCGTTTTTCCGAAGTTTTAAAGAGGATTACAGGCTTAGAACCTTAACTAAGACAATTACTTTAAAAAAAGGGAAAATGCTTGATATAGGATGCGGAGGTGGAATATTGACTGAAAGTCTTTCTTATTACTATCCAAGGGTTAGCATATTTGGATGCGACGTAAGTAAAACCGCTATAAAGTATGCGAGAAAATTAGGAAGCGGAAAGGTAAAATACGGGTGTATAAAAAACAAAAGATTTCCATACAGAGACAATATGTTTGATGCGTGTATATGTTTTGATGTGTTGGAGCACGTTCCCGACATACGTTTCTTTCTTAAAGAAATAAAAAGGGTATTGAAAAAAAATGGAGAAATTCTATTTATAGTACCTTGCGAAGGAGAGCCATTGACTTTTACATGGCTTTTTCAAAAAATAAATTTTGGGGAAAATCTAACTCGCCGATACCTTGGGCATATTCATCCGGAATTTACGCATGTTGGAGTTATCAAACTTTTAGAGGAGAACGGATTTGATGTGCAAAAAAAGTATTACAGTGAGCACGCCTTCTATCAGATAATCCAATTTTTTGTACTATTTCTGCCAAAGTTACTGCTGGAACTTTTTTTAGGAGAAAATAAGGCAAATGAGTATACAAATAGCAATATAATTAAATCGTCTAGAAAAGGTTTATTGGTTGATGTAAGGAATTTATGGTACCGTGTTTGGGATTTTATGATGTTTTATCCCATGAATTGGGAGACTGTTATTTTGCAAAAAATTCCGCCAACAGCATGGAAGGTCCACGTTCTGGCCAAAAAAGTTTGAATCTATTATAATTATTAATCATGAATGGCTTGGTTTCAATAATTTTACCTACTAGAAATTCTGCGGAGTTTCTTGAAAATTGCCTGAAAAGCATTAAAAATCAAACATATAAAAAAATTGAAGTAATTATAGTGGATGGTAAATCCACCGATAACACCCTGCCGCTTGCTAAAAAATATAAATCAAAAATACTAATTTATGTACCCAAGGTAAAAAAAGGTGTTTTTGACGCTTCTTTTAAAAGGAATTATGGAGCAAAGCGAGCAAAAGGTGATTATATTTATTGGCTGGATGCAGATATGGAGTTGCCCAAGAAGCTAATTGAAGAAGCGGTTGGGGTTTGTAGGAATGGCGCAGATGCTGTTATCCTCCCTGAAGATTCATTTGGAGTAGGTATTTGGGCACGAGCCAAAAACCTTGAGAGGAGATGCTATTGGGGGGATGATACTGTAGAGTGTCCAAGATTTTTAAAAAGAACTGTATGGAATGATATTGGAGGATTGGATGAATCATTAGGTGCCGGTGGCGATGATCTTGACATTATGCAAAAAGTTCTAGAAAAAGGCTATAAGGTTTTTAGAACTAAGAGTATAGTTATGCATAACGAAGGAAATCTAAAATTGGGCAAATTGTTTAAAAAGCACTTTATGTATGGGAGAGACACCATAAGGTATTTTAACAAAAGACCAAAAGCAAGCATAGTGAGTTATTTTCCTATAAGGAGAGGGTATATTCGCAACATTAACCTTTTTCTTCGTAGGCCTATTGATGCGCTCTTTTTTGTTATTATGAGAACAACAGAGTATTTTGCAGGCTTTCTTGGATTTATATATTCGAGTCTTTCTTGATATGTCTTCAAATAAAAAAAAATCTAAAACAATGGGAATTGAGGAGTATGCCAAGAGCCTTCCGCAATATTATGCCGGTACTCTTCCTGAAACTTTAACTAAATACCTAGCTAAAAGCAAGTTTAAAACGCTTTTAGATTGTGGGTGTGGAGACGGGTCATTGCTTTTCGCGCTTAAGCAAAAGGGTTATTTTAAGAATAGAAATATATATGGGATAGATTTGTCCAGAAACCGCATAAATCTGGTAAAAAAAATAGATCCAAATATAAATGCATTGGTGGATGATGCAGAAACGTTAAGCAAAATAAAAAATAATTCCATCGATTTTTTTATTGCCACACATGTAGTAGAGCACGTTGATGACAAGAAAATGATGAAAGCTGTAGAGAGGGTTGTAAAAAAAGATGGCACTATTTACTTAGCAACAATTTTTAAGAAGTGGTACGGATGGTATTATTATAGAAAAGATGGAAAATGGGTAATGGATTTAACTCATTTACGAGAGTACATGAGAGATGAGGAGCTGCTAGACCTTATTGATAAGAGTAATTTTAAGATTTTAGAAATAAAAAAGACCCAGCTGCATTTTCCTGTTATAGATTTTTTGGTAAGAAGGTTATTTCTTAAAAATAGAGAGATATTTCTTACTAACTTTTTTTTCAAAACACTAAGAAGAATTAAGATTCCGGTAATTGGATATTACAATTGGGAAATTGTTTTAAGAAAGACTTAAGGAAGCAGTCTTTTATTTTTTTTGCGCTAAAACGGCTAACCCCAGACCTTTCCTATTATTCCAAAAGCCGTCAATAATTGCCAATATATAGAGAAAAGGAAAGGTTATTCCTGCAATTACAAAACTTTTTGAAAGCGCTAGGTGATTAATCTCCCAAGCCAATTTTCCGAAAAAACCGAAAGTTTCTTTGGATGTAATTATTTTAAAGCCCGTTTTTTTAAGCGTATTTTCTAATTCATTTTTAGAAATTCCCTCATGTACATGATCTTCATGATGCCATTTTTTAAGAGCGCCAATTATCCTTTTTTGGTTTGGCTGGGGAACATGGATATATAGAAAGCCATTTTTTTTAAGCAATGCGTGCAAATTCCTAATTGCCGTTTTGTAGTTTTCTATATGTTCAAGGACATCTATGGTTACAACTAAATTAAATCCATCCTTTTTACTTTTCTTGGATATATCTAGAAAAGAAAATGACACATTTTGTATTGCCAGCTCCTCATTCATAATCTGGCACCAATGCAATTTAAACTTATCAATATCCCCGCCTTCTACCTTTGATCCTGGAAACAGATTCGAAAGAAAAAAAGTGTAAGCCCCAATTCCGCATCCTGCGTCAAGAATATTTTTTAACCTTTTGTTTTTAAGATAGCAAGACATAATTTTTTTAAAATAAATGCCTCTTATCTGAAATCCGATTTCAGGTATGCCAAATAAAACTATATATAGTCTTTTAATTTCTCTTATAAAGGTGGATTCTTTTTTCTCCCTTGCCTTTTTCCTGTACCGGCGGTTCATGTCAGAGAATGACTGAAATAGTAAGGGGAGATGGTTTGCGTATTCTTTTCCAAGCATATCTAATTTTTTCTTTTTATTTTTTTTAATATTCGCAAACTTTCATTAGCGGTACGATCCCAATTAAAACTATTTGCCCAAATTATTGCGTTCCTACTCAGTTTTTGCCTAAGTTTGTTATCGTTTAGAATCTTGCAAATACTCTCAACAAGGCTCTCTTCATTTTTCGCAAGTAACCCAGTCTCATTATTTTTAATGGATTCGGATAATCCTGAAACGTCTAGTGCCACAGCAGGGGTTCCATGAAGATTAGCTTCAATTACAGCCATTCCCCAACCCTCACCAATTGATGGATTTATAAATACCCATGATTTCGACAATAATGACTTTTTTTCAGATTCGCTTACCGGACCCAAGAGTACAATTTTTCTCCGTAGACTACTTTTCATAGCCATGTCCGTAATGCTTGATGCTTCAGTTCCCCAACCGGCAATAATGAGCCGTGCATTTGGAACTCTTTCAACTATTTTAGGAAAAATATTTATTAAAAGATCGACTCTTTTGTATTTTTTAATTCTTCCCAAATAAAGAATAGTGGGTTTTGTAAATTTACTGACAGTTTTTATATTATGCTTCATTCCGTCAATGCCGCAGTAAACAATGGAAACATTATTTTTATTTAAATTAATTTTTACTAAATCTTTTTTTGTGGTTTTTGAAATTGCGATAATTGGTACACCTTTATAGAATAATGGGAATAAGTATTTTTCTATAACGTATCCTATATAGTTAAGAGGCAAGGGAATTTCATAGAAAAACTGCTTTCCGTGCAAATGATATACAAAACATACTTTTGAAGCTCTAGAAAAAAGAGGTGTGAAGAAAGGTATTCCATTTACTACATCTATAACGACATCAACGTTTTTTCTAAGGTGTCTGAAGTAGTACCAGATTGCCCATAAGTAGACTGTATATCTGCTGCCTTTTCTGTATATTCTTATACCATTTACTTCCTCGAAAGAGGGAAGTTTTTTTTCTACGTCTTGTCCGCAAAAGAGTGTGACTTTGTGCCCTTTTTTTACCCACCGCCGCGCTTGTTCAAAAATATAAATTTCGCCACCCCCAGCCCAGGTGTGCTTTAAATCTCTCCAGTTGAAAATAAGTATGTGCATTAAAGTGAACCCAAGTATACAATAGCAATTTTTTGTTATCAATATAATGTATAATTATGCCAATGATATCTGGGATTCTTAGAGTTTTTAATGAACATAAATCTGCCTTAATAATCTCCGCAATTCTTTTCATACTACCGTTTTTTTGGTTAAATCCTGGCCAAATGGATTTAGGCGGTGACGCAAATAGGCTTTATTTTTATGACCCTGTTTCTTTTTTCAAATCTTACGCACTGTATGGAATAGCAGAAGAGGGCAGAGGAATTGTCGAGCCGAGATATTTTTACTTCCCATACGTTTTGCTCATTGCTTTCCTGAAAAGCATAGTGCAGTCGGGCACCTACGTAATTGCTATATTTAACGGATTAAAGCTTGCCGGAGGATTTATTGCCGTATATCTAATTGTAAAAGAGCTTCTAGGTGGATATAAAGAAGTAAATAAAAGTTTTATAAATAAAGCATCAATAATATCCGGAATTTTTTATGTCGTTTCATTTTCTTCCTTTCATATGGCCTTTTTTTGGGATAGAGCTTTATTCACCCACGATCAGATTTTTTTAAACCCCATTATTTTTTATTTATTATTAAAGTTTTTTTTAACGGAGAAATATAATTACTTATGGATAGCAATATTTATTAGCTTTGTCTTCGCAACTAATTTCAGCCTGCTTGGATCTGCCCCTCCGTTTTTTGCTTTCTATCCTTTAGCGACATTGTTTTTACTTTTGTATGTTATTTTTTTTAGAAGAAAAAGAATTTCATTAAGAGGACTGATAGTTGGAGTTTTATTTTTTTTAGGAGTACACTTTTTTCATTATCTTCCTGAAGTATTTAGTTTCTTTGATAAGGGAAGTGCCGCAAATACTTTAACTTTTACTAAAAAAAGCATTGAGGCAGAAGGAGCCGGATACTTCACGGCAGTTCATCAGCACGGACAAGCTTTAATTAATCTTCTTCTTCCTTCTAGTAATAAATATTTTATGTGGACTTCGATACTGTCCCCTCTAATAATTATTTTGGGATTTTTATTGAGTAAAAAAAATAAGGTTTTTCTGTTGATCGCCTCTTTTTTCTGTATAACTTTTTTCTTGGCTACGGCTAATATAACGAATTTGGGCTACGAGTTTTATAGGTTGTTATTTTATATTCCGGGATTTGCGATGTTCAGAAATTTCTATACGCAATGGATGTATGTTTATATCTTTTTCTATTCGATTCTGTTAGGTTTTTCGATTTACTACTTATTTAGAAAATTAAAATCTAAATATTTAAAAATATTTTATGTAAGCATTTTTTCAATTTTTATATTAACGGGAATTCCGCTTTTTCTTGGCTGGCCGGTAAATAAAGCCACCATTCGTGCATCGAACAATATCAGTTCGGTAACCAGGATGGATCCAAAATATGAACAGACGCTAAATTTCATCCGTGCCCTTCCGGACGACGGTAAAATAATGGTTTTGCCGTTGACTGATTTTTTCCGCCAGGTAATATATGGTAAAGACGGCGGGGCGTATGAAGGACCTTCAACACTTCTGGCTCTGACTGATAAATACAGCTTTGTGGGATATCAGCACTTCGGGTATAAAAACGGAGAACCTTATGCTGAGGATATTATGAAGTACTCGAGAGAGAAGAACTATGACCGCCTGATTAGAATCTTCTCGGTGCTTAACATTAGATATATACTTCACAACACAGATCCAAAGGCATACGAGGAAAATTTTTTTCCGGGGTCATTCGGATACATGATGACTTCTCTTCCTAAAACCCAGGAGGGTTATAAAGAATTTCTGACGCATTTTCCTCTTCATGTTATTTATAAAAATGATCCTTATATTATTTATGAAATTGATAAATCTTTTTATAACCCCACTATATTTATTCCAAAAGGAGCTTATGAAAGTAGTAAACTTTCTTTCGAAAAAGATAAGATTAATTCTATTTTTATTGACAGGAATACTTGTGGTAAAGAAGAATTGGCTAATTTATGTAAAGAAGAATATAGGGCTCCAAATATAGATGCTAACTTTAAGATGGTGAATCCAGCTTTATATTCCGTAAGCATGCGTCAAAACGAACCCGTAGATAAAATACTTTTAGTAATGCAGCACACATATCACAGGGGATGGAAATTAATTATTGGTGGGAAAGAAATTCCCGAGAGTTCACATATATTAGTTAACGGATACGCGAATGGGTGGGTTATTGATTCTAAATATTTACCGGACAAAGATAGTTACACAATGCTTATAAAACTAGATCCCCAAAAATACTTTTGGTACGGATGGAGCATAACCTTGCTGACTCTTTCTATTATTATGGCTGCGATTACTATTTCAATCTTTAATAACTATGCTAAAAAATAATAAAAAACTCTTGGTTTTTATACTTGTGGCAGTTTTTCTTTTTATAATTCCATTTTTTTGGTTAAAGCCTGGAGAGATGGATCTAGGGGGCGACTCGCACAGGCTTTACTTTTACAATCCTTTGGCGAACTTGAAAGCACAAGCAATATACAGTGTGGTTCCTTGGGGCATAGCTCACGTATCATATAATCAATATTTCATTCCTTATATATTATTATTATCCTCAATAAAATTTTTTTTCAATTCTCCGACAACGCTCATTTCAATATTTAACGGGCTTAAGCTGGCAGGTTCCTTTGTTTTTATATTCTTAATAATAAAGGAATTTTTGAAAAATAAAGATTTCAAAAGCCTCACTTTGGCGGAGTATTGGGGAGCCGCAATTGGGGCGCTTTTCTACACATTTTCGTCGTCAGTTCTGGATAATATGAAGCACGCTTTGGTAACTCATGATATGGTCTTTTTAAACCCGATGGTATTTTATCTTATTTTAAGATATTTAAAAACACTATCGTTTAAGTATATTTACGCGGCACTTTTTCTTACATTTATTTTTTCTTCAAGTTTTGTTTTGTATAACCCCCCGCTATATGCGTTCTATCCCTTAGCTTTTTCATTTATTTTTTTATATAACTATTTTATTTTAGAGAAAAAGATACCATGGAAAGGAATTATTGTTGGAGCTTTGTTTTTCTTAGGTCTTCATGCTTTTCATATCATTCCCGTACTAATAAATATTTTCGATAAGGGAAGCGAAATTAACACAAGAGCATTCGAATCATTATCAGAATCAAATGTGGGCCTTGAGTATTTTAGTGCGATCGTGCCCTTTTCAAAACTCAGCCTGAATATTTTAATGCCACTAGAGAATTTAAGAATGGGCTGGAGCCTAATTCTAATTCCTTTGCTAATGACTCTAGGTTTTTTGGCAATCAGGAGAAAAGATAAATCCATTTTAATTTTAATAAGTATTTTCTTTTTCATAGCACTATTTCTAAAATCCGCAAATATTACAAATATAGGAGTAGAATTTTATAAGTTGTTATTTTATATTCCCGGCTTTGGCATGTTTAGAAACTTTGCTGGCCAATGGCAATTTGTTTATACATTTTTTTATTCTCTTTTGGCGGGACTACTGATTGCATCTTTATTTTCAGCATTAAAGAAAAAGTACATATATATTATTTCTATTTTGGCAATAGGACTTCTTGCAGGACGTTCAACGGCAGTTTTTAATGGAGATTTAGTAAATGTTATTCAGCGCGGATCAAAGGAAATGGGAGTTGTGATAAGAATGGATCCCAACTACGAAAGAATGCTTAACTACATCAAAAATATTCCAAACGATGGAAGAGTATTCCATGTGCCGTTTACTGATTTTGCATACAATTTAGTGGGCGGACTAAATAACGGTGTATATGTCGGGCAGTCGATGGTGTCGTTGCTTTCCGGAAGAAACGATTTTGCCGGTTATCAGCATATAGATCCTTTTTCTGAAAGTTTTAGAGATTTAGTCTTAAAAAAAGATTATCCCCTCATTAAAAAGATGCTTATGTTACTGCAGGTGCGCTATGTTTTATATAACTCCGATCCAAAAATTTCAGATACCTATTTTCCAGATTTTCCATACAAATATACAAATGTTCCTGCGTCTCCAACCGCTGCGCTGGAGTTTGCGGAAAATATTTCCAGCAGAAAAGTATTTCAGTCGGGATACTATTCTCTATTTGAAGTCGATAAAGAAAATTATCTGCCGCACTTCTATATTCCTTCTAAGGTTTTGGTCTATGATGTTAAGCCGGAATATAACAAGCAGTATTTCGGTTCATTGTCATTTTTTAATTCAGAAAAGCTTGATAATATTCAGGATAAACGAATAGCTTTTGTTGAAAGCAGCACATGCCACTACATTTTTTCTGAAGAATCATGTAGCAAAAATGAGTTTGGAACAAATGATGATGTAGAAATAACATATCAAAAGATAAATCCTACGAAATATAAAATTAAAGTAAAAAACGGCGGAGAACCATTCTTGCTGGTTTTTCAGGACAAATACAGTCCTTACTGGAAGCTGTATTCAGCAGATCTTGCGTTGAATATAGAAAATGTTAGCGATAATTATTTTGACGACAAAATTGTAGAGCTAGAGCCTTATAAAAAATTTATTGATAAAAAACCGTTTGAAACAAATACTCTAAAATCTATATATGAGAAAACGCATATAGAAGTTAACGGTTATGCTAACGCTTGGTATATAGATTCCCAGGATGAGGAAATTGAGATAATCGCGGAAAATTTGTCCCAAAAGATATTTTATTACACTGCATTAGTATCGCTTATTAGTTTGGTGTTGTTTATCTTGTATGGCATAAAGCTTTTGAAAAATAAATAGTATGAATAAACTTTTTTACCCGACTATTATATTTTTATTTATCTTAGCCGATGTTTATCTCTTTTTAAAGAGTTCGGATTTTAGAATATTTGGAATACTGATACTATACATTTTTTTACTACTTCGTTTTAAACTAAAGAGTAATGTTTCATTTGTTCTTTCTTTATTATTTCTAATATTTGCCTACTTTCAATTCCTTTTTACAGATACCCTAATTTTTGAAAATCCCGGAGCTGTTCCTCCGGCTTCGGAAAGACTTGCAGTTTGGTCTTTTATTCTCATAGTTATTGGTATAATCCAGAAATGTATAAAATATGGGGAAAAATAAGATATGAATTTAAGAGAACGTTTTTTTATAGTCGGTGATACTTTTTTCCGTAAATTACTGTATTCTCAGCTATCAGACTGTAATTCGATTTTGGATGTTGGATGCGGTTCTAATTCTGTCATTGGTACATTTCCAAAAACTTTTTATAGTGAAGGAATTGATATTTATAAAGAAAGCATAATTATAAGCAAAGGGAAAAAAATTCACGATAAATATATTGTGGGAGACATTGTAAAGATTGATAAATATTTTAAGAAAAACCTTTTTGATGCAGTTATTGCTATTGATGTTATTGAGCATTTAGAGAAAAGAGATGCACGCATGCTTATTAAAAAAATGGAAAAGATAGCCAGAAAAAAAATTATTATTCTTACCCCAAACGGATTTACTCATCAAGGAAACCATGAAAATAACCCTTATCAAAAGCATAAATCCGGCTGGCATAAGAAAGATTTAGAAAAAGAAGGATATGCTGTTTATGGACTACGCAGTTTTAGATTTTTAAGAGGGGAGCTTGCGATGATTAAACTTAAGCCATGGATATTTTGGGGTTTTATCGCATTTATTACTGAGCCGTTGCTTTATTATTTCCCCGATTTTTCATTTGACCTTTTTGCTGTTAAGAATAAAAAATAAGCTATGGCACATTTTGGCTTCTTAAAAGAATGTTATAGAGTAAAGAAACTAAGCGGATAGAGATTTTAGTTAGACAGCTATAAGTATAAGATTATTGCTATAATTGATAAATGAAAAAAATTAAAAAAATACTAAATTCCAGATATAGTAAAAAAATAATCAATTTTCTAAGGAATAATAAAAAAATACTTCATGTTATTATTGGAGCTGCGGTATTTACAGATATATTTTTCTATGAAAAGAACTCTGATTTTGTAGTGTTCGGCATATTGTTCACTTACATATTTTTTGTATTGGTGTCCAGAATTGAAAGTAAATCTATCTTTATTCTCTGTATTTTATTATTGCTGGCAATGTTTTTTGGCTATCTTATAACAGGAACTTCTGTTATGACCGAGAAAGCCGCAGTTTGGTTTGTTTTACTAATGGGTTTTGGAGTTATTAGGCAATGGAAAGAATGAAAATATCAAGAAATACTCTGTTGCCCGTTTTTATATCGATTATTCTTTTTATAATTCCATTTTTTTGGTTAAAACCGGGGGAGCTGGATTTGGGGGGAGATTCCAGCAGGCTTTATTTTTATGATCCGGTAGGCTACATCTTTAGCAGTACTTTATACGGAGTTGCTGCTTCCGGAATAGGAACCGAAAACATCTATTATTTAGGAATTCCCTTCATGCTGTTATTAATAGCTCTCAAGTATTTACTTGTTTCTCCAACGGTTTTGTCCTCTGCTTTTCATGGGTTAAATCTCTCGTTCGCGTTTTTCTTCGTTTATCTTGTTATAAGAGAGCTTATTAACGAAAAAAGAAACAACAAAACAGAGGCAATAATATCTGTCTCTGCCATTATCGGAGCTTTGTTTTATGCTTTTTCACCAGCTCTTATAGACGGCTGGACATATGTTTTGATAACCAGAAGCCAGATTTTTTTAAATCCACTGATATTTTACCTGCTGCTTAGATATTTTAAGACATCCAATTTCAAATATATTCTTGTGGTGCTTGTTGTAACTTTTATATTTTCCCCAAACTTTAGTATAGTTGCGGCGCCTGCATTATTTGCATTTTATCCCTTGAGTCTGCTTTTTTTAGTCATATATGCAAAATTGGTATTAAAAAAAGGCATAGTTATAAAGGAGCTCTTTTTAGGCGTAGTACTTTTTTTTGGTTTACATGCATTTCATTTAATTCCCCAAATTAACAACTTAATCTCCCAAGGGAGCATAGCTAATGCTACGATATTTTCCGAATCAGGCAAATTTGAGAGAGGGTTAAGTTATTTCTCAGCAATAGCACCAAATATTAAGGCGAGTACTAACTTACTGGGCTTTCCGCAGATGGTCGAAGTTAGTAATATAACTTCCTTTTTTGTTTTATTTCCCTTAGTAGTTGTTTTAGCGTTTATTCTCGTACGAAAAAAAACGCTACTTCTTACATGCTTTTTCTTTCTAATCGTTCTTTTCTTTGCAACGGCAAATGTAACTAATTTAGGTGTCCTATTTTATAAGAGCTTATTTAACATTCCGGGATTTGTGATGTTTAGAAATTTTTACGGGCAGTGGCAGTTTGTATATATATTCTTTTTTTGCATCCTCTTCGGGCAAGCGTTATATATTGTTTTGAAAAAAAAAGGAAAGAAAGCTCGGGTTATTCTTGTAGCAGTTCTTACTTTTATACTGGTTTTTAACGCTTTCCCATTTATAAAAGGAGATATTTTACGGGCAACTCTTTGGCAATCAAATAACGTCAAATCTATTATCGAAATGGACACCAATTATGAAAAAGTTCTAAGATTTATTCGACAGCTTCCTTCGGACGGGAAAATTCTCACATTGCCTCTCAGCGACCCGGCTTACCAGGTCATCGCAGGGGAAAATGGAGGGGCGTATATGGGGCCCTCCACGATAGCTTATCTTGCCGGAAAAAAGGATTTCTCTGGAATAGAGGAATTTGGGCCATTTCGCGAGATTCTTTTGAAGTCTTTTGAGAAAAAGGATTATCAGACTATTCAAAATATTTTTTCTCTGCTTAGTATAAAATATATTTTTCATAATTCGGATCCTCGAATATACGAGAAAGCTTTTCCAGCATTCCCATATATTTTTGTTTACGGTATTCTTCCCAATAATCAGGAGCTTTATAAAGACTTTATTGAAAAACTGAATTACAAAAAAATTTATAATGATAAACATTTTTCTATATATGAAGTTAATGACAGAGCGTATCTTCCCCACATTTATTCTCCCGCAAGTGTTATTCCAATAAATCTGGAAATTGAAAATTGGGGGTATTCATTGAAAGAAAAGGATTTTGTAGATGGTAGACCGGCTATTGAAATTAACCAGAGTAGTAATGTGTATATTAAGCCGATTGAGAAGGACGTTTTTAGAAGCGTTGCTAAGGATTTTCCGATTTCTGTTTATTACCCTTTTGCAAGATGGAAACCTGGATCATTTTTCTATCCTTTTATAGTAAAACGTGAAAATTATCAACTTAAGTCTTTTGAAAATTCGCGCGATGCATACATCGACAGGCTTTTATTTCTTGCTTCAAAAAGAATCTCGGAACTTGAGCGGTGGAGAAATGATCTTAGCGCTTTCAAGCCGAGTGAAGAATTTTTTACGTTTGATGATCCAGAAATATGGGAGATAAACCGCTGGGGCGAATATAATTCGTGGAACTCTTCAATCGCTCGGTACTATGCGAAGATGACTACCGCAATTGAGACTGTTGACAATTCGAATCAAAATGAGATATGGAAGGATCTTCAGAGAATAAAAATATCTCAGAACCTTCGAAGTCATCAGATTAAGACAAATATTATTATAAATAACAGCGAGGCACAGAATAAAAGTGTGATTTATGATGCATTCGATTTTATATTTGAAAGGCTTAACGAGAGGGTAGCTCCGCTAGAGTACGACCCGACACGTCTGGAGTACTTAATACCAAAGGTGACCGAAGATACTCTCTACAATTTTTACGTAAGAAATATTCAGGGTGAAGTGACTGAAGTGGAGATTAATGGTCGGGAGCTTAACGTTTTCGACCCAAGCAGTGAGGATGATTGGGTGCGATACGAAAATGTGGAGCTTGGAGAGCACGAAGATAGACTTGACATTCAGAATAACTACAGAGACTTAATTACTGACCAGAAATGGAGGAAGGTAAACAGTGCCAATATCCTTTCCGAGTTCGAAGAACTAGAAGGGGAATTTATTACGGACACTAAACAGCTGGGCGCTGTTAAGCATATTCCCGGATTAGAGCCAACAATAAATTACCTTATTTCATTTGAGTATAAAACGTACGGTACAGACTTCGAGATGAGTTTTTACTCCAAGGACACAGTGACCAAAAACCCACAAGTGAAGGCAAAGTACACGGCGGATTTTCGAGAAACGAAAAACAGCAGGGACTGGACCAGCTTTGCAGCTGTTGTCCAGACTAGAGGTACTGAGGATGCGCTATTTAACATAAACCCCGCGGACAACACAACGGACTTACAAAAGATTGGCGTCCGGAACTTCTCAGTCTATAGATTGCCTTCCCACCCTGATGTCTATTTGATTCAGGAACCGGAGGAAATCAAAACTGAAACTCCTCCTAAGATAGCATTCCAAAGAATTAATCCTACAAAGTACAAAGTAAGGATAAGCGAAGCATATTCCCCTTTTACGCTTATTCTTAAGGAGGCTTTTAATTCTAGATGGAAACTAGTAGATCCGTCCCAAGATGCAGAGTCCGGGCAAAAGCCCTTTTATAGAACGCTTGGAAGCTTATCTAGTTTGTTTTTTGGTAATCTAAATATAAAAAGAGAGCTTCCTGAAGAGGGAACCCTGGAATACTTTGAAGGAGATATTGTTGAAAACAGAAGTCAGAATATTTTTCTTAATGAAAAGACATTTGAAACATGGGGAAAGAAAGAGATTGCTGAAGACAGGCATTTTACGATAAATGGATACGCAAATGGATGGAAACTTACGCCTGACGACCTTAACGGACAAAATGAATATAGACTTATTCTTGAGCTTGATACTCAAAGGCAATTTTATATGGCCCTTATGATCTCGCTTTTTACGTTAATGCTGTGTTCTATATTTCTTGGATGGAGCTTATTAAAGCATAGATAATATGTTTACCAATTTAATACAGAGATATAAAGATATTTTCTTTTATAAAACTCTTGAAAGGAATCTTTCTGATTGTAAAGATGTGTTAGATGTTGGATGCGGTTCGAATTCTCCTATACGGTATATTAAAAAAAAATTTAAGTCAGAGGGCCTGGATTTATTTAAGAAAAGCATAGCGGAAAGCAGGGAAAAAAGAATACATTCTACGTACAGGATCGGGAATATTTCTAATCTTGACAAGCTATATAAGCCAAAAAGCTTTGATGCAGTTATTGCTTTGGATGTAATAGAGCATTTTGAAAAGAAAGAAGCGATAGCACTTATAAAAAAGATGGAAAAAGTTGCGAGAAAGAAGGTGATTCTTCTTACTCCAAACGTTTTCTATCGTCAAGGAGAACATGAAGGTAATCCCTACCAAATTCATAAATCTAGATGGGGCGTTAAAGATTTCAAAGCGAAGTCATGTAATGTTTTTGGTTTACGAGGATTAAAGTATATGAGAGGGGAGTATGCTTCAATTAAATATAGACCATGGATTATATGGGGGCTAATCGCGTTTATTTCCGAACCGCTTCTTTACTTTATTCCGTCTCTTTCTTATCACCTTTTTGTTATTAAAAACTTATATGAAAGCGAAAAATAATTTCATCCCCGCCCTCGTATTTATAATTGTAATTCTTTTCTTATATTCTCCATGGTTTACGCATGGTGAAATTATCGGTGGTGACTGGCCTTATTTTTTTAAAGAAACTTTGAAAGAAATTCCCTTGTCGATTCCTTCATGGAATACTTGGCAGGGTAATGGACTCGGCGGCATTAATCCGACATACTTTCTTCAAATATATCTGAACTTTACAGTTTTTTTTGTTAATTTCTTAAACATCCCATGGATTGTTGTATATAAAATATTTTGGTTTGGGCTATTTATTTTTTTGTCAATATTTTCAAGTATTTACCTTGCAAATACACTGTTTAAAAATTTGTCAATTTGGCAAAAATCTCTAACCTCTCTAATCTTTGTGTCCAATACGTATATATTACTGGTTGTTGCGGGGGGACAAATGGGAGTGGCGCTTGCATTTTCATTTTCGCCCTTTCTCCTGGCAAGATTTATAAAACATATAGATTTTGTAAATTCTCAAAATTTTAAATTTAATCTAAAAACTGCAATTTTTAAATCCGCAGTTATTACGGGTTTGGTTCTAGCTATAGGAGTAATGTTTGATCCAAGAATTTCATATATCGCAGTTCTTGCTTCCTTAATTTACGCTTTGTTGAATTTTAAAAAAATATTATCAAGACATTCACTGTTAGCATCTCTAATTAATTTGTGTGTTTTTGTATTTTTCGTATTTGTTGTGCCGGGATTTATAGCCATTCTGCTGCATGCTTCGTGGCTCCTTCCATTTTTAATAACCGGAGAAAGCGTTTATAGCGATCCGAGCCGTCTTTATACACATCCAGGAATAGTTGAATTTTTAAGTTTTGCAACTTTTTCACAGACCCTTTCTATTCTTCATGCTAACTGGCCGGAAAATATTTTCGGAAAAGTAAGCTTTATGAGGCCCGAATTTCTCATTATACCTATTATTGCTTATAGTTCATTATTATTTGCAAACAACAAATTTAGAAAGATAGCAGTTTTTCTTTCTGTTTTGGGAATTATCGGAGCGTTTTTATCAAAAGGAACAAATGAGCCTTTTGGGAAAACATATTTATGGATGTTTGAAAATATTCCGGGCTTTGTGATGTTTAGAGACGCGACTAAATTTTATTTGCTGACAGTAATATCTTATTCTGTTCTTATCCCATTTGTTTTAATGGCCATTTCAAATAAGTTGTCTGGGCTTGGCTATTCTATATTTAAAAAAAAGGAAAAAATTACATACATAGTTCTAGTTTTGTTTTTGGTTTTTTGGACGTTTACTATTCGAGAGACAGTTTTGGGAAAGCTGGGAGGAACGTTTAAAAGACATGATGTTCCAGGCGATTACATTATCTTAAAAGATTTTATGTACAAACAACCGGAGTTTTTTAGGACATTATGGATTCCCCGCCAACAGCGTTTTACATATTATTCAAATATCCACCCTTCGGTTGAAGGGGTTCCTCTTTTTAATGCGACAGGTTCTGCGGAAGCTATAAAAAACCTAAAAGAAGAAAGAGCGCAAGAATACCTCTCTGATTTGAGCATAAAATATGTTATTGTTCCATATGATAGCATGGGCGAAATCTTTCAAGAGGATAGAAAGTATGATAAGAAGCAGTACGAAGACACGATTAATTCATTAAGAGAAGTTAACTGGTTAAAGGAAATTGAGGGTTTTGGAAAGATTAAGATATTTGAAGTGCCGTCTCCAAAGGACCATCTCCAGTTAAGTGATAATGGGAGCATCTCTTACGAGATGATAAGTCCTGTGAAATATGCTGTTTCTGTTTTTATCCAAATACCGCAGGAGCTTGTTTTCTCTGAAAAATATAATCCATATTGGGTAGCAAAAGTAAATGGAGAAATTATGCTTTCAGAGAAAACCGCAGAGGGATTAAATAGTTTTAAATTAGAAAAAGGAGATTATGATTTGGAGATAATTTTTCTTCAGGATAAATATAATACTTATGGAAAAATAATATCCGCCGGTACTTTGGCAGTAATAATACTATTATTTTTAAAGCAACTTAGAATCTTCTTGTCGAAACAATTAAACTTCGTTATAATGAAGCGACGAAATTAACATTTTTCATATGAGAATATTAGTCACAGGTGCCGCCCGCCCGCATCGCCAAGCGAAGCTTTGGCGGGCGAGCTGGTTTAAAACATCAGACTTTAGTTTATTTATTTACTATTTATGAGCAAGATTTTAGTTACTGGCGGGGCCGGCTTTATGGGAAGTCATTTAGTTGATTATCTTGTAAAACTGGGAAAACACCAAGTTTATGCCGTAGATGATCTTTCCGGGGGCTATAAAGACAATGTAAATCCTAAAGCGAAATTTACAAAGCTGGATTTGAGAAACGGAAAGAAAACAGAAGAATATATCGCCAAGATAAAGCCAGAACTTTTGTATTATTTAGCGGCTGACGCGTCGGAAGGACGAAGCCAGTTTACACCCTTAAGCTCAACTGAGCGAAATTATCTTGCTTATATGTATACGCTGGTTCCTGCGATTAAGTATGGGTTAAAAAAAGTTGTTCTTACTAGTTCTATGAGTGTATATGGAGCGCAAAAGCCGCCGTTTTCAGAAGAAATGCCCAAAAAACCTGAGGATATTTACGGAATTGCAAAAGGAGCTATGGAAGATGCTACGGAAATTCTTTCCAGGGTTCATTACTTCGACTATGTAATTGTAAGACCGCACAATGTATATGGTTCCAAACAAAATCTTGCGGATCCTTACAGAAATGTTATCGCAATTTTTATCAATTGTATTCTAAACAACAAAAATTTCTACATTTATGGTGACGGTAAACAGAAAAGGGCCTTTACTTATATTGACGACTTCACTCCGTACTTTGCAAAATGCGGATTCAAAAAAGAGTGCAGCGGGCAGATAATAAACATCGGACCTAAAGAAGAGTACACGATTAGTCAGCTTTCCGATACTGTACTTAAGGCATTTTTTCCAGATGGTAAAGTACCAAAAAAACTTCAGCCAGAATACATCCCTTTGCGTCCCCAGGAAGTTATAGAAGCATATTGCACAAATGAGAAAGCTAAAAAGCTTTTAGGTTACAAAACTTCTGTTTCATTTGAAGAAGGGGTTAAAAGAATGATCGAGTGGGCAAAGAAAAAGGGTCCGCAGAAATTTAAGTATTTAAAAGGCGGAGTAGAATTAGCAACAAAAGATCTCCCCAAAACCTGGAGCAAAAAACTCATTTAATATGTCACTGGTTTCGCTAATAATCCTTAATTGGAACGGCAAGCATTTTTTAAATGATTGTTTAAAGTCGGTAAGTAGAATAAAGTATAAACCCCTCGAAGTTATAGTGGTTGATAATAACTCGACTGACGGATCACAAGAATTTGTAAAAAAAAATTATCCCAAATTTAAACTAATAGAAAATAAAGAAAACTTCGGATTTGCCGAGGGTAATAATATCGGGTTTAGGGCCTCAAAGGGTGAGTATGTGATGTTTTTAAATAATGACACTAAGGTTGAGCCAGATTTCATAAATTTTCTCATCGACGATTTTAAAACGGATAAAAAGATAGGATGCCTTCAGCCTCAGATGAGAGTCATGAAAGATAGAAAGATACTAGACGAAGCCGGGTCATTTATGAGTTTTACCGGATTTTTATACCACTATGGATATAGAAAAAGCTATAAATTGGAAAAATATAATAAGAAGAGGGAAATTTTTTCTGCAAAGGGCGCGTGCATTATATTTCCGCGTAAAGTCTTAGACAAGATTGGGGTTTTTGATAAAGATTTTTTTATCTTTTTTGAAGAAACTGATTTGTGCTTTAGGGTGTGGCTTGCTGGCTATACGGTTATGTATGAGCCTAAATCTGTTATTTACCATTTTGTAGGCGGGGATACTTCTTCGTCTAATAAATATAATTACGAAAGAAGAATGTATTTAACATTTAAAAACATGAATCTTTCATACATAAAAAATTTCGGAACGAAAAATTTTCTTACTATTTACCCCATTTTTTTTACGGTACAATTTTGCGTCATTCTCTATTCAATAGTAAAACTGCGTTTTGGGGTAGTAGGTGCAATTTTTAGGGCTTATTTATGGAATCTACTAAATCTTAAGAGCACTTTAATTAAAAGAAAAAAAATCCAACACAAATTAAGGAAAGTATCTGATAGCAGTTTAAATAAACATATAAAATTAAGTCCCCGATTAAGTTACTATTACTATTCGCTTTTCAAAACCACCGAAGAATATAATGATTAAAGATAAAAAAGTAAATAATTGCATTTTATGCGGATCACAAAACTCCATTTTTTTATATGAGTCTCGGGATAGAATGTTTGATATTCCGTCTAATTTTTTACTTAAAAAATGCAGTAAATGCGGTTTAGTTTTTATAGATCCACAGCCTTTTCAGAAAGCGCTTAAAAAACATTATCCGAGTAAGTCTTATTACGCTTATAGAAAGACTGGTAAAAAAGGCGTGTTTGAAATATTAAGAGAGTATCTGGTCATGCATTATTATTCTCCAAATTTATTGAGCAAATTTATTTCGACATTTATAAAGAACGTTCCTGCGATGCCGTCTAAAAATATAAAAGGGAAAATTTTAGATCTGGGCTGCGGTACTGGAGACACTCTAGTTCTTCTGAAAAAATTGGGATGGGAAACTTACGGCATAGATATGGATAAAAACGCTCTTTTTATGGGAAAAAGAAAGGGGTTAAAGAATTTAAGATTGGGGACTTATCAAGCTTTGTCCAAATATCCGGATAGTTTTTTTGACGCAATACGACTTTACCACGTTATTGAACATATTGACGATCCGGTTAAATGCGTGCGTCTTATTAAAAGAAAACTAAAGAAGAATGGGGAGTTAATTATCGGGACTCCGAACGCTGATAGCCTTTTAAGTTTTCTTTTTAAGAAAGACTGGTACAATTTAGATTCTCCAAGGCATCTTTTCATTTTTTCTCCAAAAACTCTAAAAAGGCTAATAAAGAGTGAGAAAATGTCAGCGGGTAGCGCGGAGTTTTACTCTGCAGGAGGACTGCCGGGAAGCCTGCAGTATTACATAGAAGATAAATTTGGGAAAAAAATTGATCTGATTCACAAACTCCCTGCGGTTCTTTTGCTTTACCCCCTTGAATGGTTTTTAGATAAAATTAAACTTGGAGACGTTTTTACCATAAAAGCAATAAAGAGATAGCTCCATTAATTGCGTAATTCATTTTTCATAAAAAGGGATCTGGATGCTATAGTATAATAATCATATAGACTTCAGGATTACAAATGAAGGTGCAGGATATTATATTTATTATTTTTTTTGTTTTGCTTTTCCTAAAGAAAGATTACCGGCTTTTTGTATTGGCGGGAATAATCTGCTGGCTTCTTGCAATCCCATTGTTTGCAAAATGGGTGTTTTTTACCGCTGAAAGGCTAACATGGTACGGTACAGGCTTTGTATTAACAGGTTCATTTCTGTTACTCTTGAAAAGAAATTTTAAATAAATGAAAATTGGAATTGATATCAGCCAGCTTGCATACGAAAACACAGGGGTAGCGAATTATGTTTCGAGCCTAGTTAAGGAATTGGTCAAAAACGGTAATCATGAATACGTATTGTTTTTTTCTTCACTTAGAGGAAATATCAAAAATCAAATATCAAAAATCAAAAATACAAATAAAAAAGTAAAAATAAAAAAATTTAGATTTCCGCCAACAGTGCTTAATTTGTTGTGGAATAAGCTGCATGTAGCGCCGATTGAGTGGTTTGTGGGAGATGTCGATTGGTTTATTACATCTGACTGGACAGAGCCGCCTGTAAAAAAGGCAAAAAAAGCAACAATTATATATGACCTAATCGTTTATAAATATCCTGAAGAAACGGATAAAAAAATTGTACAGACTCAAAAAAGAAAATTAAAATGGGTAAAAAAAGAGAGCGATATTATCTTTTGCATCTCCGAATCAAGTAAACGCGATGCGATTGAAATTTTAGGTTTGGATGATAAGAAGCTAAGTGTAATATATCCGGGAACGGAAAAAGTATCAAGTATCAAGTATGAAGTATGAAGTATGAAGTATGAAGTATGACTAAAATTGCAAGTTTTAGAGATTTAATTGCTTGGAAAGAGGGTCATAAGTTAGTTTTGGCAGTTTTTAAGGAAATCAGGGGGTTTCCCCAAGAGGGATATTCCTTGAGAGACCAAATGGGTAGATGTGTTATATCGATCACAAGCAATGTAGCCGAAGGATTTTCCAGAAAATCACGTAAGGAAAAGGTGCAATTTTATTATATGTCTTTAGGTTCTACTACTGAGCTTCAAAATCAATTATTGATTGGCAAGGATCTGCATTATATTTCAACAGAAAATTTCAATTTGTTGGCTAATAAAACGATATTGGTACATAAATTAATAAACGGGCTTATAAAAAGCGCAGATAACATAAAAATACTTAATACATGATACTTTATACTTAATACTATGTTCATAGGAATAAATGGTTACGAGGCGGTTGTTCCCCGCTTTGGATTTGATAAAAATAATCTTCCCGTTAGGGTAGGTAGCGGGGAAGTTGCTTTTTGGTGGTTAAAATATTTATCAAAAATAGACATGAATAACTCATATACTATTTACTTACCTACAGAGCCGACTCCTGATATGCCGAAAGAGTCTTCAAATTGGAAATATAAAATTATTAGATCAAAAAGACTCTGGACCATACTGGGGTTAACAAGAGTTTTAAGAGGCGAGAAACTCGATGTATTTTTCTCACCCACGCACTACGCCCCGCTTTTTGTAAAGTTTCCTCAGGTGATTACGATTTTAGACGTATCGTACAAAAGATATCCCAAGCTGTTTACAAAACTTGATCTCTTGCGATTTGAAACGTGGGGCAAATACTCGATTAAAATTGCTTCAAAAATTATTACGATTAGTAACAGCAGTAAAGATGATATAATCAAAGAATACGGTATTCCTGAAGCTAAGGTAGAGGTGGTTTACCCTGGAATTAAGCAAGTATCAAGTAGTAAGTATGAAGTATTAAGTATGAAACAACTTAAGCAAAAATATGGGATTGATTCGCCGTTTATTTTATTTGTTGGGACGCTGCAGCCGAGAAAAAATGTAAAAAGATTGATAGAAGCTTTCTCAAATTTAGTATCAAGTATGAACGATTTGAAGTTGGTAATAGTGGGTAGAAAAGGTTGGCAATACAGGGACATTCTGGAAGCACCAAAGAAATTTAACATTGAGGATAAAGTTAAATTTATCGAAACCGTAACAGATGAAGAGTTACCCAGTTTTTACAAAAACGCTGAAGTTTTTGTTCTGCCAAGCTTATATGAAGGATTTGGTTTGCCAATTCTTGAGAGCATGCGCTACGGCTGTCCTGTTGTAACAAGCAACGTTTCAAGCCTTCCTGAAGCGGGAGGAGATGCCGCGCTTTACGTTGATCCAAATAACGTAGCGGATATTGCGGAGAAACTGGAAAAAGTGTTAACTGATGATAAATTAAGAGATAAAATGATTGAGAAAGGAAATGAGCAGTACAAAAAATTTACGTGGGAGAAGAGTGCGAAGAAGGTCTTGCAGGTTTTAGAAGAAACTGCAGGACCTGTATCAAGTATAAAGTAGAAAGTATTAAGTATTTTTTAAATTAAAACTATGGGAAAAAAAATTGCAAGAAGACTGGAAACAGTAATTCTTGAGTTTGAAAACATGTTCTTAAAATGCGTAGGATATGTGCCTCTGCATTTTGTAAGACGCTTTTTTTATAGGATTGCGGGTGTGAGCATCGGTTCCGGTTCTACGATTCATACTGGAGCGGTCTTTTATAAAGCGAGCGGCATAAAAATAGGAAAGGATACGATAGTGGGAGAGAACGCGATTCTGGACGGCAGAGAAAAGCTGGTAATCGGAGATCATGTTGATATAGCATCAGAAGTAATGATTTATAACGCGGAGCACGACGTTAACAGTGAAGATTTTAAAGCGGTCTCAGCACCCGTTGTTATAGAAGATTATGTATTCATAGGCCCCAGAGCGATTATTCTTCCGGGAGTGACAGTTAAAAAAGGAGCCGTAGTGGGCGCCGGCGCGGTTGTAACGCATGATGTAAATGATTTTGAAATTGTCGGGGGAGTTCCCGCAAAAAAAATTAGCGAGAGAAAAAATAAAAACCCCCGATATAGACTTGGGCGCGCTGCTTGGTTCAGATAAGTATCAAGTAGAAAGTAGCAAGTATAAAGTATTAAAAATATAAAAAATGCATGACTGAAGTCTCCATTATAATTCTCACCTATAATTCGTCGCGACACATAACTCAACTACTTGAAAGTTTGATTGATAAATATTTTGAGCAGATAAAAAACACAAGACTTGAGATAATTGTTGCAGACAATTCATCTCAAGACGATACTACTGAGAAAGTATTAAGTATTAAGAATAAAGTACCAAATATTAAATTTGTTCAAAATGGTGGTAATGTTGGTTTTTCAAAGGGAAATAATTTAGCTGCAAAAAAAGCAAAGGGTGATTTTTTGATTTTTATAAACCCGGATTCAAAGTTTATCAAAGGAGATATTTTTTCTCTGCTTTCCGAGTTTGAAGATGAGAGAGTTGGAATAGTAGGGGGCAGGATTTTGGACAGGAATGGAAAAGAAGAGCTTTCCTGCGGTAAATTTTACACAGCACTTAATACCCTTCTTTTATCAATAGGCTTAGAGGAGAAGCTTGGTATAAGATTTGCGCCTAGAGGGGAAAGAAAGGTCGATTTTGTAAGCGGCGGGTTTCTTGCTATAAGAAGGGAATTATTTGAAAAATTAAGAGGCTTTGATGAGCACTACTTTATGTATATCGAGGATTCTGATTTATGCTTTAGAGCAAAAAAACTTGGTTTTGAAACAGTATTTTCACCCGGTGCGACAATTGAACACGAAGGCCAGGGTAGTTCGAACCGTTCCTTTGCTGTAATAAATATTTTTAAGGGTTTAGTGTATTTTAATAAAAAGCATGGCGGGTTTTTAGCCCACCTTTTTGTAAAAGTGATGTTAACCTTAAAAGCATTATTGCTTGTAATAATCGGTAAAATCATAAATAATAAATATCTGGTAGATACTTATTCGAGAGCGCTTCGTGTATGAAAAAAATATTCAATTGGATAACAAGCCATCTCTTATTTTTAGTAACGCTTTTTCTACTGGCCTTTATACCTTTATATCCCAAATTGCCCCTTCTTGACATAAGAAATACTTGGGTATATATAAGGGCCGAAGATTTTGTCGTTCTTTCGGTAATAGTTATCTGGGCAGTCCATCTAATCAAGAAAAAAATTACTCTTAGAACACCACTTACACTGCCAATATTAATTTTCTGGCTAGTCGGCGCAATAGCTACAATTCATGGAATAATTTTGATTTTTCCTAAAACCGCAAATATTTTTCCAAATGTTGCCTTCTTGAGCTTTTTACGTCACATAGAATACCTGAGCCTATTTTTCGTGGCTTTCTCAGGAATGCGCGATAAACGTTTCCTAAAAATTGTTATCTGGGTAATAATAACAACGCTTCTTGGCGTTATTCTCTATGGATTCGGGCAAAGGTATCTAGGTTTTCCAGCCTACTTGACGAGTAATGAGGAGTTTGCAAAAGGCATTCCTATTCAGCTTTCGCTTTTGTCACGAGTCCCGTCAACATTTGCAGGGCATTACGATCTGGCGGCATATCTGGTATTAGTGGTTCCAATAATTATTAGTCTTATATTCGGATTTAAAAATTGGTTAATAAAAATTTTTCTTGCTGTTTTGACTATTTTAGGATTTATCTTAATGCTTATGACTGTATCAAGGGTATCCTTTTTTGTGCTCTTAATATCGTCATTATTAGTGCTGTTTTTCCATAAGAGAAGGTTTATTCTATACTCAATACCGGTACTTGGAGTACTTGCCTTTTTATTTTTTGCAACTCAATCCTCATTGCTTGCCAGGTTTGGAAACACGATAAGGGAGGTTAACGTCTTGGTAGACGCAAAGACAGGAGAGGCAATCGGTCATGTTAATTATGTGCCAAAAGAATACTTTAATAATAAGATTATTACGGAACAGGTCGTTAAGGATAGGGGAGAGTTAGATAGCGCTCTCTCAGGGGGCTTGGTAGATGGCAAAAGCGCATCTCCCTCCGCTCGTTACCCGCTAGAGTTTCTCCCGCCGGAAGTGCCACTAGTAGTTGATACAAATATTTCAACGGGTGAAAATTTACCTCAAGGGACGGGATATATAAATCTTTCACTTTCTCCCGTTACTCAAAAGCTAGGTGATTTTTTCTATGAATTAACTTCAAAAGAAGGATCAACGGAATCAGCTGAGGTGCTAATAATTCACGGAGACTTTCTAATTAAAAGAGCCGCGGCTTACGATTTGTCGTTTACTACCAGGTTTCAGGGAGAGTGGCCGAATGCAGTTAGGGCATTTGAAAGGAATATATTCTTAGGAAGCGGATACGGATCAGTCAGCCTTGCAGTTGATAATAATTTCCTGCGTATTCTAGGAGAAACGGGACTTTTAGGAAGCGCCTCCTTTGCGGCGATATTCCTGTCTTTTGCCATATACGTAAAAAAAGTATTGCCGAAAAGTAAATCAAGACTATTAAGAAGCTTTGTCCTGGGGTTTGCCGCAGGTGTTATAGGACTGTTTTTAAACGCAACTCTAATTGACGTTTTTGAAGCATCAAAAATAGCATTTGTTCTGTGGCTTCTGGTTGGTGTAGTGTTGGGCGCATTGTCGCTATACCAAACGCAGGAAATAAATTTAGTAAGGGAGTTAATGAGGGTAGTGACATCCAAATATGCCATAGTTATTTATTTATTTATTTTAACTTTTATAATATTCTCTCCAATGGCGAATAATTATTTTGTCGGCGACGATTTCACATGGTTTCGATGGGCTGCTGACTGTAATCTGGACTCCACAGCTCGTGAATGCCCCAAAACAATTACAAGAATTTCACAGTATTTCACTCAAGCCGACGGGTTTTTCTACCGACCCGGGACGAAAACATATTTCCTATCTATGTATTCCATTTTCTGGTTAAACCAAGTAGTTTTTCATTCGGTTTCAGTCTTTGCTCATTTTATAGTTGCAGCTCTATTCTTCCTGCTTGCAAATAAGGTATTTAAAGAGAAATTTCTTGCCGCCCTTGGGAGTTTGCTATTTATTGTTATGAGCGGTTACGCAGAAATCGTTCTTTGGATTTCCGGAACAGGCCACCTATTTAACGCGGCATTTATTCTTGCGGGCTTACTTTTATTTATTGAGTGGGAGGAAAGAAGGAAGATCTACTATTTTATCGGTTCACTAATTTTTATATTTCTTAGCATGCTTTTTCACGAGCTTGGTGTAGTTACTCCACTTCTTATAATCCTTTATAAATCCATGAAGGAAGGCGTATTCAAACCATTGAAGCTATTAAAAAACATTTACTATCTAGGGACTTTTGCTCCTGTGGCTCTCTATTTAGTTATGCGGCTTACCGCCCAAAGCCATTGGGGCGGAGGAGATTACAGCTATAATCTAATTAAACTCCCCTTTAATTTAGCAGGAAACGCAATAGGCTATATCTTCCTAACATTTTTAGGTCCATTGTCAATGCCTCTTTATCAGACAATTAGAAACGCTGCGCGGGAAAATGTCGGAGTGGTTGTATTAGCAGCAATTATTTTGATATCTCTCGCTTTCTTTTTATACAGAATTTTAGTTAAGAGAATGGATGTTTACGACAAGAAGATAATTATTTTTGGATTATCATTTTTTATAATCTCACTTTTGCCTTTTATCGCGCTTGGAAATATAACTTCAAGATACAGTTATCTAGCGTCTTTAGGATTGATTTTAATTTTCGTTTATTACATTAAAAAAATATATGTATACCTGAAATTTTACGGAAGAGATATAGCGCTTATAAGCACAGCTCTTATAGTTTCGGTATTTGCGCTTTTACATATAATTCAAATTCAAAAACTGCATGACGATTGGAAAACCGCGGGGAATATGGCAAAGAGATTTTTCGTTGCAATTGATTCTTTATATTCAGAATCGTGGTCTGAAAAGGGGACTGAGCTTCACTTTGTAAATGTCCCAATTAAGCATGCCGACGCATGGGTATTTCCTGTAGGATTACGGGACGCGGTTTGGCTTACATTTCAAAATGACGACTTGAAAGTACTCATTCATAATAACTTGAAAGAAGCACTTCAGATTGCAGGCACTTCCACAAATAAATGGGTGCTGGAATTTGATGCGGAGGGAAACGTAAGCGAAGTTTTTAGAGTCAAGGACGCGATTCCTCCAAATCCTATAAACTAATTAAAAGTTTTTTCCTTTAGTTAAATTGATAATACTTCAACTATGAATTAGAATTAAGTTAGATGAAGCTTAAAATAGCGGCTGTTATTTTATTTTTTTCACTAGGTTTTTTGCTTAGGTTATACAGACTAAATAGCCCGGTTGCGGACTGGCATTCTTTTAGGCAATCCGATACCGCGGCAGTAGCGCGTATTTTTGTTGAAGAAGGATATGATCTGCTATATCCCAGATACTTTGACATTTCAAATGTCCAGTCGGGAATAGATAATCCAAACGGGTACCGCTTTGTAGAGTTTCCAATCTATAATTTTCTTCACTCCTTTTTTTATAAAAACATAGGAGTCTTATCTTTTACGGAATGGGGAAGGATGCTAAGTATTATTTCCTCGTTAGTGACGGCAGTAATTATATATCTTCTAGTTAAGAAATACATTGATAAAAAAACGGGAATTGCCGCGGCCGGAGTATTTTTGTTTCTCCCCTTTTCAATTTATTACAGCCGTACCATATTGCCTGACACTATGATGGTAACGTCAATTATGCTCGGTATTTATTTTTTTGACAAATGGCTAGAAAGTATTAAGTATAAAGTATTAAGTATAAAGTATTTAGTCCCCTTTTTTCTTGCGCTTTTTTTTACGTCTCTCTCTCTACTCTTAAAGCCTTTTGCATTGTTTTTTGTTTTTCCTTTTATCTACCTTGCCTACGACAGGTTCGGATTCAAAATGCTTTTTAAGTGGCAATTATATTTTTTCGCTATTGCGGCGGTCGTGCCATTTACTTTGTGGAGGAATTGGATCTCGCAATTTCCGGAAGGAATTCCCGCTTCCAGCTGGCTATTCAACGGAAACGGCATCCGTTTTAGGCCGTCCTTTTTCCGCTGGATATTTTTTGAAAGGCTTACAAAGCTCATTTTAGGATACTCAGGAATAATATTTTTATCCCTAGGCTTTTTTAAGACATTCAAAATCAAAAGGGCCTCGGGATTATTTTTATCATTTGCCGCGTCTTCTTTAATATACGTTTCCGTAATAGCCACAGGCAACGTCCAGCATGATTATTATCAGATATTAGTTATCCCTACGATATCAATCTTTACGGGAATAGGAATTGTTGAACTGTTTAAGATTGTTTCCTCAAAAATAAACACTGCGTCGGGATTTCTGGTTTGTTCAGTTATAATTATGTCGTCGTTTTATTTTTCATGGTATTTAGTCCGCGATTATTTTAATATTAATGACCGCGGGATGGTTATGGCTGGAGAAAGAGCAGATATGATACTCCCTAAAGACGCTCTAGTTATAGCGCCTCACGACGGAAGCACTACTCTTTTAAACATAACGGGAAGACGCGGCTGGCCGGTTTTCCAAAATTCGATAGAGGAGCTAATTGAAAGGGGCGCAAATTATATGGTGATCGCAAATCCTACAGAAAGCGATTTTAATGGTTTTGGAAAAACTTATGAAGTTGTTGACTCATCAGACAAATATCTTATATTGAAATTAAGATAAAATATAAAAAATAAAATATTTAATATACAAATCAGATATGAAAAATGAGAAAAGCAGGGAATTCAAAAAAAGACTTTATTCATTAATTTTGCGAACAATAAAGCTAGTGGAAAAAGCGAATAAATCACAAACAACAAGAATTATTGGAGGTCAACTTACTAGAAGCATCACAAGTATTCTTGGTAATTATATTGAAGGATACGCTGCTTCTTCAAAAAGAGATTACACTAACTATTTTAGTCATTCTTTAAAATCGACTAATGAAAGCAAGGTTTGGGTTTCATTACTTAAAGATACTAATAAGGTCGATAAAGAGGAAGCAATGTTTGTTCTCAAAGAACTTGATGAAATATCTAACATTTTTGCATCCAGCATTCTGACATTAAAAGGAAAGAGAAAAAGTATTTAATTTTTGCTATGTATTTTTTATATTTTAGGTTTTATATTTAATATTTATATGATAAAAGTGTTATTTGTAACATATGATTTCCCCTTTCCTCTTAATTCCGGCGGGAAGAACAGAGCATACCATTTAATGAAGTATGCCGTTTTTGAGGATATTTCAGTTGATCTTTTGTCATTCGTACGCGAGGAGTTTGATCCCCAGCATGTAAACGAGATGAAGGAGATTGGCATAAAAAGGGTAAAAGTATTTAAGAGAAAAAAAGTAAACTCGCTGTTTACTTTAGCTAAAAATTTTATTTCAGGAGATTCTATTTTTAAAACACTTTACTATGACGATGATTTTTTTAACCTTCTAAAGGAAATGGTGGTTGAGGGTGATATTGATATTGTTCATTTCGAATCGAGCTACACAGGATACTACATAGGAAAAGATTTAAAAAAATTAAATGTGAAACAAGTTCTGGGAACTGAAAACATAGAATACCTTTTGTATGAGGAATTTAAGAATAGAACAAAAAATCCGCTCAAAAAACCTATTATATCCTATCAAATAAGTAGATTAAAAAAGGAAGAAGAGAAAATGATGAGAGATTCGGATTTAACAATCGCGGTAACTAGTGAGGAAGCGTCTTTAATCAGCGCTGTTTCCGGAAAAGAGTGCAGGGTGGTTGAAAATGCGGTGGATATTAAAAGATTTGAGTTTAAAAAAAGGAGCGAAATTAAAAATAATATACTTTTTGTAGGAAATTTTTTATATGTACCAAACATTGAAGCTATTAAACTATTTATAAAAGAAGTCCTGCCCCTTTTGAATAAGGAAACTACGTTAACAGTAATTGGCAAAAATGTTTATAAAGTGGTAACTAATTTGGACCAAGTTATAACAAAAGAATTTGCAGAGGACATAATAGAGGAATACAGAAACGCAGACGCTTTAGTTTTTCCTGTGAAGATTGGCGGAGGGACAAATTTTAAACTGCTTGAGGCGATGGCTCTGGGATTGCCGGTTATTGCTTACCCGGATAGGTTAAAGAGCCTTAGGGCCGAATCGGGCAAGGAATTTATAGGGGTACTAACCGGTAAAGATTTTGCTGATGAAATTATAAAGGTAACTACTGATAAAATGTATGGAAAGGATATTACTGAAAATGCAAGAAAACTTGTAGAGGATAATTATTCTTGGGAAAAAGTTGGAGGAAAGCTTGCCCGTATTTGGAAAGGTCTATATGAAAGAAAAAATTGATCTGTCGGTAGTTATAGTAACTTACAAGTCGGAAGGCCTTATTGAAGGCTGTATTGATTCTGTCTATAACACCGCAGGAGATTTAAAGATTGAAGTGGTTTTATCTGATAATAGCCCGGACAGCAAGACTGAAGAGGCAGTTAAAAAAATTGGACCAAAGTATCCAAGACTGAAATTTATAAGAAATAAAAAAAATGAAGGATTTTCAAGAGGAAATAACATAGCGATTAGAGAAATTTCAGGAGAATATGTTTTATTTTTAAATCCCGACATGAAAGTGGATGCCGGAACTCTAAACGGGATGGTAGAGTTTATGAAAAAAACAAGTGATGCAGGAGCGGCAACTTGCGCTGTGAGGCTTGTAAATGGAGAACTTGACGATTCATGCCATCGCGGTTTTCCGACTCCATGGAGAGCGTTTTCTCATTTTACAAAGCTCTCGAAGCTTTTTCCAAAAAGCAAGCTTTTTGCCGGATACAATTTGACCTATTTGGACTTTAATAAAACTCACGAGATAGACGCATTGGCGGGTTCTTTTATGATAATTCCTTTTGGTTTAGGCAAAAAACTCAACTGGTGGGACGAGGATTACTTTTTCTATGGTGAAGATATAGATTTCTGCTACAGAATAAAAGAGATGGGTTATAAAATTTATTTCGTTCCAAAATATACAGCCCTTCACTATAAAGGAGCATCAAGCGGCATAAAAAAGATTTCTAAGGAATACAGCAGCGCAAATAAGGCTACAAAGAAATGGGCTACAGAACAGCGCTTTAAGGCAATGGAAATATTTTATAAAAAACATTATAAGGACAAGTATCCAGGATTTGTTAGAGCCCTTGTTTTGACCGGTATTCAAGTAAATAAATTTATCGAAGAGCTAAAACTTTGACAGCTCGAATTAACAGTATAAAGTATAAGGTATGAAGTATGAGGTATGAAGTATGAAGTATGAGGTATGAAGTATGAGGTATGAAGTATGAAGTATGAGGTATGAAGTATGAGGTATGAAGTATGAAGTATGAGGTATGAGGTATAAAGTATGAAGTATGAGGTATGAAGTATGAAGTATGACTAAAATTGCAAGTTTTAGAGATTTAATTGCTTGGCAGGAAGGTATAAAACTTGTTTTATCAATTTATAAGATTACGAAACAATTTCCGAAAGAAGAGCTATTCGGACTTACTTCGCAGATGCGAAGGTGTGCAATTTCAGTTACGAGTAACATTGCTGAGGGATTTGCGAGAAGAAACAGAAAAGAAAAAAATCAATTCTACTATATTGCTTTAGGATCTGTAACAGAGTTGCACAATCAATTAATCATATCCAAGGAGTTAAAATATATATCTAACGAAAGTTTTTTAACGATCGAGAACTCAATAATTTTAGTCCATAAGCTGCTTAATGGTTTAATAAAGTCGTCTCAGACTTATACTTAATACTTTATACTTAATTCTTAATACTAAACATGAAAATAGGAATTGACGCGCGTTTGTATTTTGAAAGTGGAGTAGGCAGGTATATAAAAAATACTCTTCGTGAACTTGATGATTATTGTTCTTCAAATAAAACGGAGAATAAATTCTATATTTTTCTCTCAAAAAAAGGTTTTGAAGAGGTTAACTTTGAAAGCAATTCAATTGTAAGAATTGAAGCTGATATTCCATGGCATTCCTTGCGTGAGCAAGCCAGCTTTTCAAGACTTATTAACTCCTATGATTTAGACGTGATGCACTTCACCTATTTTTCTTTGCCTTTGCTCTATAGGAGAAAATTTGTAGTTACCATTCACGACCTTATCTTAAATTATGTCGATACTGGAAAAGCAACTACTCTGCCTAAATATTTATACAGACTAAAAAGATTTTTTTATTTCAAAGTTATAAGACATGCTGTAAAAAATTCTTGTTACATAATTTCTCCCTCAGAAAGTACAAAAAAAGAAATAGCGGCTCTTTACAAGGTAAGTCAGGATAAAATAATAGTTATTCCCGAGGGGGTCGACCCGGTCTTTCTAAAGAAGCCAGTTAAGCCGCGCGCGAGAGTTCCGAATCGTTACATGCTTTATGTCGGAAATGCCTATCCGCATAAGAATCTTGAAAGATTGATTGAAGCGTTTGCTAGAATTAATGAAAAAATTCCACAAGACCTAATTCTTGTGGGAAAAAGCGATTATTTTTATAAAAGACTCATTAGAAGAGTAAGTAAGATGACAAATATTCATATCTACAATAATATAAATGACGAGAATCTTTCATATCTTTATTCAAATGCCGATTTTCTAGTAGCTCCTTCCTTTATGGAGGGATTCGGATTAACTCCGCTTGAAGCAATGGCACACAATTGCCTGCCGGTTGTTTCGGGTATTGACGCATTCTATGAGGTATGTGAAAATGCAGCATTATATTTTAATCCTGAGGATATTCAGGATATAGCGTCTATTCTCTACAAAGCTGCCAATATGACTGATGAGGGGAAAAAAATTTATGAAAAACTTTTTAAAGAAAGGATTGCCAAATTTTCGTGGGAGAAGTCCCTTAAAAAGACACTAGATACTTATGAACGTTGCAATAGTATATGACAGAGTAAATAAATGGGGAGGTGCTGAGCGCGTTCTCCTAGAGTTAAATAAAATATTTCCCGAAGCCCCTCTTTACACTTCTCTTTATTCTCCAAATAAGGCAAGATGGGCCGACAAGTTTTCTGTAAGAACCTCGTTTCTTCAAAGAATAAAATTCTTGCGTGACAGGCATGAGCTGTTAGGTGTCTTTATGCCAATTGCTTTTGAGTCTTTCGATTTTAAAGAATATGATCTGGTTATTTCAGTAACTAGTGAAGCTGCGAAGGGAATAATTACTGCACCTGCAACTAAACATATCTGCATATGCCTTACTCCTACCAGGTATTTATGGAGTGACTATGAAATTTATTTCAGAACTCATTTGTTTAGGAAATTAGCGTATCCAGCGGTTTTATATTTGAGATTCTGGGAGAAAATTGCGATAAGGCGTCCTGACGCCGTTTTGGCAATTTCAAAAACAGTACAAGATAGAATAAAAAAATACTACGATGTAAAAAGCACAGTTCTTTATCCCCCAGCAACGGGGATTCTAGAGGAAAAAGAAATAGAGGACCCTTTTGAGAAAGACTATTTTTTAATTGTTTCAAGACTCGTTCCATATAAAAGGATTGATATTGCGGTAGAGGCTCTAAATAAGCTTAATCTGAATCTAATTGTTATAGGTAAGGGAGTAGAAAAAAAATACCTAAAAAAAATATCAGGAAAAAAAACTAAGTTCAGGGAATACGTTTCAGACAGGCTTTTAAGAGGTTATTATAAAAATGCAAATGCCCTAATTTATCCGTCAAGAGAAGATTTTGGAATAGCAATGGTTGAAGCACTTTCTCATGGTACTCCCGTTATAGCTTTTAAAAAGGGAGCTGCTTCAGAAATAGTAACTGAAGGAAAAACAGGAACTTTTTTCACCCGGCAAACACCTAAGTCCCTTATTGACAAGTTGAAAAACTTTGATAAGGATAAGTATAATAGTAATGACTGCCGAAAAAGCGCGCTGAGATTTTCTAATGAAACTTTTAAAAAAAAGCTCGGAAAGATAGTGAAAGATGCTATAATGAGCAGTTCTTAAATTATTATGAAAGTAGTATTTTTTGCGGGCGGAGTAGGAACCAGATTGTGGCCGGTATCGAGAAAAAGTACGCCCAAGCAGTTTGAGAAGCTGGTTGGTGACAAATCAACTCTGCAACTGGGATTAGAAAGAGTAAAATCAATTGCAGATCCAAAAGATATTTATATTTCAACAGGGATAAATTATAAAGATATTATTTATAAGCAGCTTGAAGAAATTCCCAGAGAGAACATAATTTTAGAACCTGCTGTTAGAGACGTAGGGGCAGCAGTAGGTCTAATCGCTGCGATTTTTTCAAAGATAGCACCGAATGAGCCTTTTGTAATTCTCTGGAGCGATCATTTAGTTAAAGAGGAAGAAAATTTCCGCAAAATTCTTAAGACTGCAGAAGAAATTCTACTTAAAGATCCAAATAAAATAGTATTTTTAGGACAAAAATCGAGATTTCCTAGTGAAAATTTGGGATGGGTAGAACAGGGAGAAAGAGTTGAGAGAATTAATGGAATAGAAGTTTATAAATTTAAGAGCCTTCATTATAGGCCAGATAAAGAGTCGGCAGAGCATTTTCATAAAAGTGAAAATCATACTTGGAATCCGGGATATTTTTTAACAACCGGCGCACATCTTTTTTCTTTGTATAAAAAATTTGCGCCCGGAATGGCAGAAGAATTGGAAAAAATAGGTAATACTTGGGGAAATGAGGATTTTAAAAAAACACTTAACGATAAATATCCTACTCTAGAAAAAATTTCATTTGATAATCTAATTCTTGAAAAGTTAGGAGAGGGAGACGGATTTGTGATAGGAGCGGATTTGGGATGGAGCGACATCGGAGCATGGGAGGCTCTAAAAGAAGCACTTTCCGAAAAAGAGGACGAAAACGTAACCAAGGGAAAAATAATTCTAAACGATGTTAAAGACAGCATCGCATACAACTATACAGATAAGATGCTTGTAGGAATAGACTTGGAGGAAATGATATTGGTTAGCACTGACGATGTTATCTTGGTTTGTCCCAAGGGATCTGTGCCTAAGATTAAAAAACTCGTGGAGTCCCTGGAAGGCACAGAGCACGAAAACCTAACGTAGTTGTTAACTGGTTAAAGCGCTAAAAGGTTAAAGAGCTTGACGTCCGTTAACCCGTTAACTCTTTAACTTTTCAATAAAAACCATGTTTTACGATAAAGCGAAAAGACTGATTGATATAATGTTTGCAGTTACTCTGTTAATTCTTCTTTCACCTGTAATTTTGATTACTGCTATAGCTATAAAATTGGATTCCTCGGGACCTGTACTTGCCGATACGCCAGCACGAGTTGGAAAAAACGGAAAAAAATTCAGGATGTACAAATTCCGCTCCATGTTTCAAAACGCCCATGACGTTTTAACTACAGACCCGAAGTACAAGCACCTTTTCGAAGAATATAAAAAAAGCGGTTACAAACTAAAAAATGATCCGCGGATAACTAAGGTGGGAAGAGTTATCAGAAAGTACTCAATTGACGAGGTGCCGCAGTTTTTAAATGTCATACGGGGAGATATGAGCATAGTAGGTCCCCGCGCGTATTACCCCGATGAGCTTGAAAACCAGCAAAAAAAGTATCCCAATACACAAAATGCCGTAAGGATTGTGCTTTCAGTTAAGCCCGGAATAACAGGAGTCTGGCAAGTAACCGGCAGGAGTGAAATAAAGTTTGATAAAAGAATTAAGCTTGACGCGGACTATGCGAAACGCCGTTCTGTTTTTTATGATATATATATTATTTTGCGTACACCCTTTGCCATACTCTCAGGAAGGGGTGCATTATAGTATTTCTTGCAAATAAAAAAGTTTTTATGGTTAAATATATAAGTTTATGGAAGAAAACAGTTTTAAGAAGATTGACTTAAACAACAATAATTCTCCTGAAGAAAACAGGGGGAATGATATGGTAAGGCCAAAAATAAGAATTAATTTTAAGTTTCGCCGGGGAAAGTTATTTTGGGGAATTGTAGCGTTACTTGCTTTTTTTGTCTTACTGGGTGCTTTTACAGGATTTAAAGCATTTTCTATCTACAAACAAGCACAAAAAACATCATCGCAGGCAAGAATTGCCTATGATGCTATAAAACAGCAGAATATAGAAGCGGCAAGAAATGGCCTTTCTGACACAAAAAAAGAAGTTGAAGACTTATCAAAAGAGATAAAAGGGCTTTCTTACATAGGTTTTATTCCTTTTTTAGGTAACTATTATCGCGATGCGGATCATTTAGTTAAAGCCGCGGGGCACGGAGTGGACGCGGCATTAGTTACGTCAGAAATTCTTTTGCCTTATGCTGATGTTTTGGGCCTTAAGGGGGAAAGTACTTTTGTGGCTGGCACAGCACAAGACAGAATAAGGCTTGCTGTTGAAACGATGAGCAAGGTTGTGCCCGAGATTGATAAGATTGAGGAGAAATTAATTGCCGCAAAGAAGGAAATGGATTATGTTAATCCAAATCATTATCCGGAAATAGGAAAGCTAAAGGAAGTAAAAATGCAGCTCCTGCAAGTCAAAGACGTTGTCGATGGTGCGGTTGTAGCTGTCGGGGAAGGAAAACCTTTAATAAAAGCTCTACCTGACCTTTTAGGTGAATCGAAAGGAAAAAAATATCTTGTATTATTCCAAAACGACGCTGAGCTTCGTGCTACGGGAGGTTTTCTTACCTATTACGCATTCTTTAGAGTTGAGCAAGGCGTTATTCAGGTAGGCTCTTCGTCTGATATTTATGATTTGGATGATAGTATTCCCAATCATCCTCCGGCACCCGACTTTATAAAGAACTATCTTAAGGTTAACAGGCTTTATATAAGAGATATTAACTTATCACCGGATTTTGTTAAGTCTATGGATGATTTTCTTGCTATGTATGAAGATTCAAGCAGGCGTCAGGATATAGATGGAATTATAGCTCTTGATACCGATGTCTTGGTAAATGCGATTAAGATTTTGGGTGAAGTAAGCGCTTCGGGTTTGACGTTTACTGCGGAAACTGACGAACGATGTGATTGCCCTCAGGTTGTATATGTTCTTGAAAATGAAATTTCCCGTCCGGTTAATTACGTTAAAGCAAACAGAAAGGGACTTATTGCCGATTTGATGCTTGCCCTTATGAATAAGGCCCTATCATCCTCTCCGGGTCAATATTGGGGTCCTTTGTTCCAGCAGTTTATAAAAGACGCTCAGGAAAAACATGTACTTTTCTATGTATTCAATAAAGACGCGCAAAGAGGCCTAGAATCTCTTGGCTGGTCCGGAAGAATTAAGGACTATGAAGGAGACTATCTCCATATTAATGACGTAAATTTGGGAGGCGCAAAATCAAACTTATTTATAACGCAAAACGTAAAGATGGACTATACGGTTTCAAACGACGGCTCGATAAAGAAAAAAGTCGTAATCGAGTACAGAAATCCCCGCCCGCATTCAGACTGTGACCTTGAAAGCGGAGGTTTATGCCTGAATGCGACATTAAGAGATTACCAGAGAGTTTACGTTCCAGAAGGAAGCAGGCTTGATAATTCCAAAGGCTCTGAAGTTAAAACCGAAACTAAAAAAGACTTAGGAAAAACATATTTCGAGTCTTTCCTTACAGTAAAGCCTTTAGGTAAGTCTGAAATTACTTATGAATACACCCTTCCCTTCACTCTTGAAAAGAATTCGGTGCTTCCTGTTCTTATTCAAAAGCAGGCCGGCGTTGAGACTGTCCATTTTGAGATATCTGTTAACGGTAAAAAGGTTGAAGAGGTGGATTTACGAGAAGACAGAGAGATAGAGCTTAATATTTGATATGCATTTCATTAAAGACGAGGGTTTTATTATTCGAAGAAGGAATTTCGGCGATGCTGACAGGATGGTAACTATTTTCTCCCGGCAGAACGGAAAAATAAGTTTAGTAGCCAAGGGTGTAAGAAAAATAACGAGCAGAAGAGGTGCGTTTTTAGAACCGCTAAATCTTATAAACTTTCACGCGGTAAAATCTCACTCAAAACATATCTTAACAGAAGTCGAATTAGTCAGTTCTTTTCCCGAGAACAGAGGAAATATCAGCAATTACCAGAAGATTTTTTTAGTATGCGAGTTAATCGAATCCTTGTGCGGAGAAAACGAACCCATAGCCACTCTCTATAAAAGACTTTTGGAGTTTTTATATGACGATAAGAGGTATTCCTCTTTTCTGCAGTTTAAAACCGATTTATTGGTGACGCTTGGTTATTGGAATCCTGAAAGGCGGTTCGTAAGCGATGACGAATCCTATAGGTATATAGAAAGTATTATCGAAAGAAAATTAAAATCTCGGGCGTTTACTCTATAATAATAAGTGTAAGCTCAACAAAAATTCTGATATACTACGGATTGGATGGCAAATAACTCCGAATTGATACAAAAAATAACCGCCTTAAGTAAGAGGCGTGGGTTTTTGTACCCTTCATCAGAAATTTATGGAGGTCTTGCTAACACTTGGGACTTTGGTCCGTTAGGAACCCTTCTTAAAAATAATATCCGTGATCTCTGGTGGAAAAGGTTTGTATTAGACAGAGACGATATGGAAGCCCTTGATGCCTCAATATTTTTGTCGCCAAAAGTGTGGGAAGCATCTGGCCACGTATCAAACTTTACAGATGCTTTAATTGATTGCCGAAATTGCCATTTTAGAACTCGAGCAGATCACTTGATAGAAGATAGCCTTAAGGAAATCAAAGTTGAAGGGCTGCCGGTCGAAGAATTAACAAAGATTATCCGTGAAAAAAAAATTAATTGTCCAAAATGCGGCAAGCGTGACTGGACAGAGGTTCGTAGATTTAATTTATTATTCGAATCTTCAGTAGGAATCGTAGAGGAAAATAAGTCAAAAGTTTACCTTCGGGGAGAAATTGCCCAGGGAATATTTATTAACTTTAAAAATGTATTAGATACAACACGAGTACGCATTCCGTTTGGAATTGCGCAGCAGGGAAAAGCTTTTCGTAATGAAATAACACTGGGTCAGCTGGTTCATAGAACGCTGGAATTTGACTTAATGGAGTTTGAGTATTTCATTCATTCCAAGGAATGGGAGGAAAAGTTTGAGTATTGGAAAAAAGAGATGTGGCTCTTCACAGAAGAGTTAGGATTAAAAAAGGAAAACTTGAGATGGAGGGAGCATGAAGAGTTTGAGCGCTCCCATTATTCAAAAAGAACCGTTGATATTGAGTACAATTACCCATTTGGATGGAAAGAGATGTTTGGTCTTGCTTACAGAACTGATTTCGATCTTAAAAACCATTCTCAAAATAGCGGAAAAGATCTGTCTTATACAGATCCCGGTTCAAATGAGAAATATATACCGCACGTAATCGAGCCTACATTTGGATTATCTAGGCTGGTAGGTATCGTTCTTTTTGATTCCTACCGAGAGGAGAATGGGCGGGTAGTTCTTTCCATTAGCCCCAAAATCGCTCCTTATAAAGCGGCCGTCTTTCCATTACTGGCTAACAAACCAGAATTACTTTCAACTGCAAGAGAAATTTATCAAAGACTGCGTAAGAAATTTGTTATTTACTATGATGAAAGAGGTAATATTGGTAAAAGATACTTGTATCAGGATGAAATCGGTACGCCGTTTTGCATAACCGTCGACTTTGATAGTTTAGATGACCGCATGGTAACAGTTCGCAACCGCGATACGACAAAACAAGATAGAGTACACATCGAAAAGCTTGAAGAATACCTTAGTGAGAAAATTTCCGAATAAACTTATTGACATCTTTTTTATAATCTGCGTAGAATAAACAAGCTTCTATGAATAATAAAAAATTGTATTTGATTGGCGGAGCAGCCGTTATTGTAGTTGTACTTTTGGGTTCGGTGATTATGTTTTTAAACAGCAGATCTGTCTCTCAAAGCGGTGGAGGGAAGGTTAATCAGGAGGAGATAGAAAATTTAATCGAGCTGTCTGCCGAAGATGTAGGATTGAGTCTTTCCTCACAAAAGAACAATCAGCAATTAGTAATGGAGTTGACAAAACTTTCTGACATCGAGTCTTTCGAGTACGAGCTGAGTTATGACGCGATTGAAGGCGGAGAGTCTGTTTCCAGGGGAACATTTGGTTCAGGCCCAAATCCGGATGAAAAGGGTAAATCTGTTATAAAACGCGTGATGGATTTAGGAACGTGCTCTTCGGGTGTATGCAAGTATGATAAAGGGGTAAAAAAAGTACTTTTTCAATTGAGGGTAAATCTAAAAAGCGGTGAAGCAGGCATCATAGAGGAAACCTTTCTGTTCGAATAATCTCCATATTTAGTGTTTTTCAAGCAAAGGATACATATATCTAGTTGTTGACATTAAGTTCAATTTAGAACAAAATGGTGAAAGGTGGTGAATATTGGTGAATTTAATAGGACAGTACGAAGTTTCGGTTGGGGAGAAAGGAAGAATTGCTCTTCCTAAAAAGGTCAGGACGACTTTGGGAGACAAAGTAATAATTACATACGGATTTGAGAACTCGTTAATTGTTGTCTCAGTGAAGAATTGGACACAATTGGTAACCGAACTTAAAGGATCGTCGCTCTTTGCAAGTAATGCTAGGGACACAAAAAGATTTTTGTTCGGAGGAGCAATCGAGCCGGAACTTGATAAGCAAGGCCGCTTTATACTTCCCGAATACCTTAGGAGTTACGCCGGAATAGAAAAAGACGTTGTTTTTCTGGGGTTATCATCATATGCCGAGATATGGGACAAAAAACAGTGGCTTAAGCACGCAACGATTTTAAGAAGCGACATAGAAAAAATAGCAGAAACACTGATAAAAAAAATTGAAGAATAGGAAGATTTACCATATACCAGTTCTTTTACAAGACGCAATTGATGCCTTAAATATTCAAGAAGGCGGGAAGTATATAGATGGAACTTTAGGAGGCGGAGGACATGCGAAACTAATTTTAGAGAGAGGGGGAGTAGTTTTGGGAATAGATCAGGATAGTGACGCGATAGATGAGTGCAGGGAAGAGTTTAAGGATAGGAAAAATATTATCGTCGCGCAGGGAAATTTTATGAATATTAAAAAAATCGCGGGGGATTACGATTTTATTCCCTGCTCAGGAATCTTACTGGATTTAGGAACATCGGTGCATCAGATAAAAGAATCGGAGAGAGGATTTACTTTTATGAAGCATGAGTTTCTTGACATGCGAATGGATAAGGGGAAGGGACTAAGCGCGTTCGATATTGTAAATAAATGGCCTAAAGAAGAGCTTATAAGGATATTTGGAGAATACGGAGAAGAGAGTGATTCGGGTATTATTGCAGAAACAATAGTAAAAAGGCGTAAGAAGCAGGAAATAGTCTATTCAGATGAATTAGCAGGAATAATATCAAAAATTAAAAATAGACGCGAAAAGGACATTCATCCTGCAACTAAAGTATTCCAAGCTCTGAGAATAGCGGTGAATGATGAGCTGAATACTTTAAAAAGAGGTATAGAAGAAAGCATGGAGGTGCTTGGAAGCGGAGGAAGGCTAACGATTATAAGCTTTCACTCTCTTGAAGATAGGATAGTAAAACAAGCTTTCCTTAAATTAGAAAGGGAAAAAATGGGAAGAGTAATAACAAAAAAACCCATTACAGCCGGAAAAAGCGAGATAGAAAAAAATAGAAAAGCAAGAAGCGCAAAGTTAAGAGTATTTGAAAAAAACTAAATGAAAAAAATATACATACTAATAATTGTAATCTTGCTAGTTCTTTCAGGAGGAATAGAAGTGCTTTATTTAGCTCAATCTAGTGCTTTGGCATCAGAGAGTCTAAGGGCTGAGGATATAAAGGTAGAAATTGCAAGGCTTGACGAGAATAACCAGATAATTGAAACAGAGATCCTCTCCCATTCGTCTCTCTTGACAATTTCTTCAAGGGCGGCAGAATTGGGATTTGTAAAGCCTAAGGAGTTTATTTCATTAAGTAATCAAGATTCCATAGCCTTAAAGAACGAATGACTTTAAAGTTGTCATTAAGATTCATCTCCCTGTTTCTTGCTCTGATATTTTTTTATGCAGTTATTGCCGGCAAATTGTTTTACTGGCAAATTATAAGAGCTGACGAGATTAAAGAGCTTCGTGACAGACAAAGTACCGAGTCATTAGCGCTTCATCCTAAAAGGGGCGATATTTTATTTTCTGATAGATTTCCGATAGCGACAAATAATGTTAATTATCTTATTTACGCAAACCCGAAGGTAATTTCTGACGTTGGCCTCTATTCGAAGAAATTGTCAGAAATTTTAGGTTACGATGAAGCATCGACTTCTGCGAGAATAAACCAGGATCTTTATTGGGTGCGGCTTGGACTGGTTGATTACAAAAAAAAGGACGAGATTGATAAGCTGGCCCTTAACGGCATAGGTTCTCAGATAGAAACGAGCAGGTACTATCCCGAGGCGTCAATGGCTGCCCATGTAGTCGGATTTGTCGGAAAGAATGATAAGGGTGAAGACCAGGGATATCTGGGACTTGAGGGTTATTATGATAGGCAGCTTAAGGGAAAAGAGGGGAGACTGTATGTTATAAAGGACGCTTTGGGAAATCCCATAGTGACTGATGTGAGGGAAGAAAAGAAGGTTGATGGAAGAGCTCTTCTTACAACGATTGACAGAACTGTTCAATTCATAGCAGACGAAGCGCTAAAAACAGGTATTAAACGGTACGAGGCTGAAGGAGGAAGTATTATAGTAATGGAGCCGTCAACCGGAAAGATTCTCGCGATGAGTTCGGTCCCAAAATTCAGTCCGCAGAAATATTATGAATATGAGCAGGATTTATACCAAAACCCCGCAATCTCAAGGGTATATGAACCCGGTTCGACCTTTAAAATACTAATCATGGGTGCTGCTATTAACGAAGGCTTAGTTGATCCGGATACGAAATGCGCTATATGTTCCGGCCCGGTTGAGGTAGGAGGTTTTACCATAAAAACATGGAACGACAAATATCATCCGAACGCGACAATGACTGAAGTGATTCAGAATTCGGATAATATAGGTATGGTTTTTGTCGCCCAAAAACTTGGAATTAAAAAAATGTATCAGTATATAAATCAATTCGGGCTTGGAGACTTAACAGGGATAGATCTCCAAGGCGAAGTTTCCGTAAACTTGAGAAGAGAGGCTGAGTGGCTGCCGATTGATTTAGCTACGTCAAGTTTTGGACAGGGAATTTCAGTTACACCAATTCAGCTCATAGCGGCAGTTTCATCAATCGCAAACGGCGGGTATTTGGTAAAACCATATGTTATTGAAAAGATATTTGAGGAAAACGGGGATGAAATAAAAATTGATAGCAAAAAGAAAAATAAGGTGCTTTCAAGTAAAGCGGCAGAAGTTATGACATGGATGATGGTAAACGCGGTTGAAAAGGGGGATTCGAAATGGATTACTTTGGGAAACATCCCTGTTGCCGGAAAGACGGGAACCGCGCAAATCCCAGTTGCAGGCCACTACGACCCCAATCAGACTATTGCCTCATTTGTGGGATTTTTTCCGGCGGACAATCCTAAAATTGCAATGCTGGTTCTGGTAGACAGGCCAAAAACTTCCATATATGGTTCGGAGACCGCGGCGCCAATATTTTTTTCAGTAGCAAAAGACTTGGCTCAGTATTATAATATTCAATCCGAATAAGTTGAATTAGGCCACGCATGAGCTTATAATTTCACTATGAACCGGATATTTATGCATTCACAGCAAAGTACTTTACCTTGCGAATTATTTTATTTTGCATCTAACTAGTTAATGAATTTATTTCCATTTCTCATACGAGAACTTAAGAATCTTGCCCACCTGATGATTGCGATTTTTGCAGTTTGCTACTATGGTAATCCTTCAAAAAAAATAGTGGTTATAGGCGTGACCGGCACGGATGGTAAGACAACAACTTCAAATTTTATTTATCAGCTTTTACAATTGTCAGGAAAAAAAGCTGCGCTTATTTCAACAACCGGCGCTTATATTGGAGAGAAAAAACAATCATTGGGATTTCACGTTACAACGCCTTCTCCCTTTAAATTGCAAAAATACCTGAAAAAAGCAGTTGAAAGTAATAAAGAGTACATCGTTTTGGAAGTTTCGTCTCACGCGCTCGATCAGCATAGAGTTTTTGGCATTAGTTTTGAAGTTGGGATTCTTACAAATATTTCATCAGAACACCTTGATTACCACAAAACTCTTGATAACTATATTGGAGAAAAGGTAAAGCTTTTAAATAATGCAAAATATGCTGTTTTAAACAAGGATGATTCTAACTTTGATATAGTATTAAAGAAGGTTAAAAATAGAAAAATTTACAAATATTCCTTAAAAGATAAAGATTCTAATTTAAATCTGGATTCCTTAAATAAAGATTTCCTTGCTAATTTTACAGATTTTAATAAAAGCAACGCTCTAGCTTCAGTTTTAGCACTTGAAATATTGGGGGTAAAAAGGGAGCAGGTTTTTTCAAAAATTAAAAATCTCACGCTCCCTTTGGGGAGGCTTGAGGCGGTTCAAGAAAAGCCATTTAGGGTTATAGTAGACTTTGCGCACACTCCGAATGCTTTCGAGTCTTTGCTTTCAGAAATTAGAAAAACTACAAAAGGAAAGTTGATACACGTATTTGGGAGTGCAGGAAAAAGAGATAGGTCGAAGCGTCCCATGATGGGAGAAGCTTCTTCAAAGTACTCGGATATTATAATTCTTACAGCAGAAGATCCGAGAAATGAAAAAGTTTTTGATATTAATAAAGAGATTCTGGAAGGAGTTGATAAAAAGTTTGAGAGAGTTGAAAGCAGCAAACACAAACTGACAAAGAACTATGTTATTAAGTTTGAAGACAGAGAAAATGCGATAAATTATGCTCTAAATATTGCAGAGCCGAATGATACAGTCCTAATAACCGGTAAAGGACATGAGGAGTCCATGAATATGGGCAGAGGCGAAATTTCCTGGAATGATATAGAAATTACAAAGAAGTTATTGAAAAGATAAAATGAAAGATAATTTAAATTGGGAAAAAATACAAAATATATTTTTTGTAGGAATAAAAGGAGTAGGAGTAGCTCCTCTCGCGGTTATCGCAAAAGAATTCGGTTTTAATATCGCGGGATCTGATATCTCAGAAGAATTTATAACCGACGAGATGCTTAATGAGAAGGGGATAAAGGTATTTGAAGATTTCGATGAAGAGATAGTTGCCGATTTTTTTGAGGGAAAAAATTATGATTCCTGTTTAGTAATAACTACCGGTGCGCATTCGGGGTATAAAAATCCGCAAGTTTTGAAAGCGCAGAAGATGGGTGTTCCATATATAAATCAAGGTCAGGCCGTAGGTATTTTTATGGGGGGCGCCCCTTTTAAGCGCGTTCAGGAGGGAATAACCGTTACAGGATCTCATGGTAAGACGACAGTTTCTGCGATGATTGCGGAGTGTTTAGTTTTCTTAGGCCAAGATCCATCTTATACGATTGGTACAAGTAAAATCTTCCCCATAGGTTTTTCGGGACATTTCGGCAGAGGTAAATATTTTATTGCGGAAGGAGATGAATATGTGGGGGAGCCCGTCTTTGATAAAACCCCTAAGGTTTTATACCAGAAACCAAAATATGCAATTATAAATAATATCGACTTTGACCACCCTGATATTTATAAAAATATTGAGGAAATAAAAGAAGTTATGCTTAGGTTTATAAACGGCATGGATAATAATTCATTTGTGTTTATAAATACGGACGACGCAAATCTTCGCAGTTTAAAGGGGAAAATAAAGGGCGGCGTTAGAGTTATAACTTATGGGCAGGAGAATGCAGATTTTACATTTAAAAATGACTTAGAGAGCGTAGGCGCTGTCTCTTTTGATGTTTATAAGAAGAATGAAAATTTCGGCGGCTTTGCCTTGTCAATTCCCGGGTTGCATAACGTAAAAAATTCGCTCGCGGCTATCGCGCTTTTAGATCTTTTAGGAAATAGAAGAGAAAAAATAGCGACAGCAATTGCTTCTTATAAAGGTTCAAAAAGAAGAATGGAATTTGTAGGAAAGACAGAAGACGGCGCAATTATAATTGATGATTATGGGCATCATCCTTTGGAAATAAAATCCACTATTGATGCTCTCGGAAAATTTTATGGGAAAAAAATAATTTGCGTTTTCCAATCTCACACTTTTTCAAGAACCAAAGCGCTTCTTAAGGACTTTTCAGAGTCATTTGGTAAAGTTGAAGAGCTTTTGCTTTTACCAATTTTTAGATCGCAAAGAGATACTGAAAAAGACATTATGTCTCTTGATGAATTTACAGCTCCATTCATAGCAAATCTTGAAAATGTAGAAGTATTTGATGGGATTGAAGAAGCAGTAAGCTACATCCGGAAAAAAAAATACGCCGATAATTATATGATTCTCACGATAGGAGCAGGCGACGTTTATAAAGTGGGTTACGCGTTAACGGGTTAAAAGGTTAACGCGTTGTATTAAGTAAGCATTTTAACTTTTTAACAATTTAACTATTTAAAATAATTATGAAAAAATACATAATCCGTGGAAGAAATAATTTAAAGGGAGAAGTAGCTATATCGGGTGCTAAAAATGTAGCGTTAAAAGCGATAGTTGCTGCTTGTTTAACAAATGAAGAAGTTATCCTTCATAATATTCCCAAAATAAGCGACGTATATTACATGACAGAAATGGTTAAAGGCTTTGGCGGGAAAGTTGAGAATTTTGATCATACGCTTAAGATAAAAGTGGAAAATATCAATAATATAAAACTTCCTCTTGAGACTGCTGTTAAGATGCGTGCCTCCTCGCTTTTCTTTGCGCCTTTTATTATAAGAAATAAGAAAGCACAAATTCCTAATCCCGGCGGTGACAAAATAGGTGCTAGAAGAATAGACATGCATATTAAAGGGTTAGAGAGGCTTGGGGTAGATATTTCTTATAACGAGGGAGACGGGTATTTTTATGCAAAAGCAGGTAAGCTTCGGGGTGCAAATTATAGATTTGCGAAAAATACACATACAGGTACAGAGCAGATGATACTGGCGGGAGTTTTAGCAGAGGGAACAACAATTCTAGAAAATACCGCGCTGGAGCCTGAGATTGATGAACTTATTAAGCTTCTGAATTTAATGGGTGCAAAAATCACAAGAGAAGGAAATAAAACTATAAAAATAGAGGGAGTAAAAAGACTTTCCGGCGCTACCTATTCAATTAAACCGGACAGAAACGAAGCGGTAACTTTCGCAGTCGCGTCAGCTCTTTTGGGTGGAGAAATTTGGCTAAAAAATATAGACCTTAAGGTTTTAGGAGCCTTTTTAGACAAATTTAAAGAGGCAGGCGGAGAATGGGAGGAGAGAGAAGGGAAAATAAGATTTTACATTAAAGATAAAATTAGATCGACACGGGTATTAACAGAGCCTCATCCTGGATTTATGACAGACTGGCAGGGTCCGTGGTGTGTCTTGATGACGCAAGCAGAAGGAGAATCTGTTATTCACGAAGCAATTTATGAAGACAGATTCCAATACACTCTGGAGCTAAAAAAAATGGGAGCGGACATCTCTCCTTTTAACCCGGAAGTAAAAAGCCCTTATGAGTTTTATAATTTTAATTATAAGGATCGTACGGATGAGACTATGCACGCGATAAGAATAAGAGGGAAAAAAAATCTTAAAGGAGCGGATGTAAAAATGGGCGACCTGAGAGCGGGGGCCACCTTAGTACTGGCAGCGCTTATCGCAAAAGGGAAATCGGTAATTTCAGGTATAGAGCAAATTGAGCGAGGATATGAGGAATTTGATGTACGCTTGAAAGAATTGGGTGTCGATATAAAGTATACTAAATAAATAGCATGGAAAAAGTTGCAGCCATGATACTTGCGGGGGGGAAAGGCTCCAGAATGAATCTTAAAGATATAAATAAGGTTGTTCTGATTATAAATCATAAACCGCTTATTTTAAGAACCATAGAAACATTAGAAAAAGCAGGAATTAAAGAAATTATTGCGGTAGTCGGATTTGCAAAAGAATCCGTAATTAAAATTTTACCCGAAGATATTGCAGTAGCTGTCCAAAGCAAGCAATTGGGTACTGGAGACGCAACAAAAGTGGGGCTAAAAAAAGTTACCGATGGGATAAATGACGTAATTGTTGTTTACGGTGATGACTCTTTTCTTTACACTCCTGAAATGTTTGAAAAATTAGTTAAAGTTCATGCGGATTCTAATTACGTTATGACTTTTGCAACTGTTTTACTTGAAAATCCCACGGGTTACGGTCGTATAATCAGAAATGATAGAGGTGAAATTTACAAAATTGTTGAGGAGCTGAATGCAACAGAGGAGGAAAGAAAAGTAAAAGAAGTTAATACGGGATGCTATATATTTAATAAAAAATTACTTGTTGAAAATATTGGTAAAATAGAGATGAATAAAGTTAAGGGCGAATTTTATCTGACCGATATTTTGGAGATATTTGTTAGTAAGAAATTTCCCATCGGATCGATTAGTATTCCGGCGGCAAACTGGAGAGGAGTAAATACTCCGGAAGAAGCAATAATTGCAGAGGAGGTGCTTAAAGAGCATGAATGAAGAACTAAAACTGAACAAGCTGTTTGATACGCTAGATTTTAGACATAAGGATTTATTTGAAGGAATTAATTATCCGTGGGAAGCAATAAAAGGACTAAATGACTATATCGCTGAAAAAACCGGGGAGAGTAAAGTTAAACTTGGAGAAAACTCTACTGTTGAGGAAGGCGCATTAATAAACGGGCCAGCGATAATAGGAAATAACGTTGTTATAAGACACGGCGCTTATTTAAGAGAAAATGTTTTGATAGGGGATAATGTGGTAATCGGCCACGCTGTAGAATTGAAAAACTGCATTATTATGAACAACACTTTTGTCCCCCACTTTAATTACGTTGCGGACAGTATTTTAGGCCAAAATGTAAATATGGGCGCAGGATCTATTACAGCTAATTGGAGATTTGATAAGGTTAATGTTCTAGTTAAGGGAATAGGCGGAAGCGTTGATTCGGGACTCGAAAAACTGGGGGCCTTTGTAGGAGACGGTTCAAATATAGGCGTTAATGCTGTTTTAAATCCGGGAACCGTATTGGGAAAAGGAAGTGTAGTTTATCCGCTTGTTTCTGTTACGGGATACCACCCCGATAATAGCGTTATAAAATAGGCTTTTTTATATTTTCCAAGGTTGGTAGTAAAGGCTATAAATGATATAATTAAACCTCGATTATGGAAAGAATTTTTGGCTTTGCGATACTGTCTCTATTCATTACGTCGATTCTTATTGTTCCGTTTATAGATTTTCTTTATAAAATAAAATTTCAGAGGCGTAAGCAAAAAACCCTAAATCTATTTAACGAGCCGACGGTATTTTTTGATAAACACAGCAGAGGCAAGATAGGGACTCCCGTAGGGGGAGGTATCCTGATAATTTTTGTCGTTACTATTTTGTCTCTTTGGGCGTTCGGCCTTTTTCGGGTTGAAGTAAGGCTTTGGGAGCTATTTGTTCTCCTGTTTACTTTTGTAGGCTTTGGGCTTTTGGGCCTATATGACGATTTTAAAAAGATGCTAAATTTTGGAGAAAAGAAAAATCTATTTTTTGGCCTCCGTTTCCGTACCAAATTCGTTCTGCAATGCATTCTTGCTCTAATTACAGGATTTGTAATGTATCAATTCGGATATGATTTTGTCTATATACACTGGCTTGGTGAGGTGCATCTGGGAGTTATTTATATATTCTTCGCCGCATTTGTAATTGTGTCTTTTGTTAACGCGTTTAATATTACGGATGGATTAGACGGTCTCGCGTCGGGAGTTTATCTTATTTGTCTCAGCGCGTTTTTAGTTATTTCAAGCGCGCTTCTCGATACTTTCTTAGCAATTTATATCGCAATTTTGATGGGATCTGTTGCTGCGTTTCTTTACTTTAATATATTTCCGGCAAGAATTTGGCTTGGAGATGTAGGTTCGTTGTCTCTTGGGGCTTCTCTTGCGGTTATCGGTCTTCTGACGGGAAAAACTGCAGCTTTGGGGCTTATCGGAGGAGTGTTTGTCTTAGAAGTCGGGTCTTCTCTAATCCAGATATTAAGCAAAAGATTTCTGGGTAAAAAGATCCTGCCTATTGCTCCAATCCACTTATACTTTCTAAAAAGGGGATGGGGAGAGCCGAAGATTGTTATGCGGGCGTGGCTTTTGGCTTTCGTTTTTGCTTTATTCGGACTGTATATAGCATTTATATAATTAACACTGATGAATAAGCTCGGGATTTCCATTTTCCTTCTTACTATAGTGCTTTCGCTGATAGGAATATTTATTTTGTATGAGAGCTCTACGTATACAGCTCTTTTAAACCTGAACGATAGGTTCTATTTTATAAAAAATCAGTTTATATATCTTCCGATAGGAATTGTCTCAGCTTTTGCTGTAAGCAGGATTTCTGAAAAAAAACTTTACGCATTAGCCCTCCCTCTTTTAATCGCGACCATGGTTTTGTTGATAGCGGTCTTTATTCCGGGTCTAGGATTGGAACTTAAGGGCTCTAAGCGCTGGATAGATTTAGGAGTTTTGGTATTTCAGCCTTCCGAATTTCTAAAGATTTCGTTAACGCTTTATCTTGCCGCATGGTTGTCTTCGAAAGAGAAGAACAGGATTTTTGCTTTTTTAATTCTGCTAGGTGTTTTTTGCGGCTTAGTAATTTTACAGCCTGATTTGGGGACGACATTTATCATAGCCGTAACTGCAATTTCGATCTTTTTTTTGTCGGGTGCAAGATTGGCGGAGATGTCAATTGTAGGCCTACTTGCAGCTGCGGCAATTTTCTTTTTTGTAACGACGGCTTCATATAGGCTGGAGAGATTTTCTTCATTTAGGAGTTTTTCGCTTGAGAATCCGGCTGATAACACCTATCACCTAAGACAAATTGTGCTTGCGCTTGGTTCGGGAGGGCTTACCGGAGTAGGTCCCGGTAATTCTATTCAGAAATATGCTTATCTTCCTGAAAACACTACGGATTCTATATTTGCAATTTATGCGGAAGAGACCGGATTTATAGGTTCAATTATTCTGCTAGGCCTGTTTTCCCTGCACGCATTCTTAGGATTTACAATTGCAGTAAAATCAAAAGATATGTTCGGGAAGCTTCTGGCAGCAGGTATTACGATATTTATTTCTGTTCAGGCGCTTATAAATTTAGGCTCCCAGGCAATTCTTGTTCCCTTGACAGGAGTAACGCTTCCATTTATATCCTATGGAGGAAGTTCTATGGTAATAAATTTTATCGCCGTTGGATTTTTAGTTAACATAGCAAACAGATCAAAAAAGACATGAAGGTAGTTATTACAGGAAGCCATTTTTCGCCTGCTTACGCGGTAATAAAAAAGAGCAAATGGAAAGTTGCTGTTATTGGAAGAAGGTATGCTTTAACTAATAGTGACAAAGAGTCCTACGAATACAAACTTTGCAGGACAAAAAAAATTCCCTTCTTGGTTTTGGACGTTCCGAGATTTTCAAGGGTTCATCCTGTAAAATCGGTTTTTTCCTCTCTTTCCCTTACTAAATCAATAGTAAAAGCTCGTAAAATGATTAAAGAGATAAACCCGGACGCGGTAGTTTCTTTCGGGGGATACACCTCTCTTCCCGTGGTGATAGCCGCGAGTTTATTAAGAAAGCCGGTTTTAATTCATGAACAGACTTTGGGTGCGGGATTTGCAAATAAAATTGCATCCATTTTTGCAAAGAAAGTGCTTTTATCATTTTCGTCGTCCAGGCCCTATTTTCCTAAAAGAAAAATTGTCGTAACCGGAAATCCTATCCGGGAGGATATTTTAAATAAAGACGCGAAACCCTCAGTTATAGATACAAATAGGCCAATTATTTATGTTACCGGCGGAAGTACGGGTTCTGCCGCGATAAATGACCTGATAGTAAAAATACTCCCCTCCCTTTCTCTCTACTTTGTAATTCATCAAAGAGGAGCTTCAGAAGTCGAAATTGATAAAAAAACCTCAGACTATTACTCAAAAGATTATTTTGCCCCGAAAGAAGTAGGCTGGATTATGAGAAATGCTTCGCTTGTTATCTCGCGTTCGGGAATAAATACGGTTACTGAGATTTTATATTTAGGAGTGCCTGCGATATTTATTCCTCTTCCTTACGGTCAGAAAAACGAGCAAATAAAAAACGCAAAATACGCGGAAAAACACGGCCGTACGATATATTTTATGCAGGGAAAAATAACTCCCGAGATTTTACTAAAAGCCATACGTGGTATGATAAAAAAAGGAAAGAGTAAGCAAATTTCCGAAGAGGTTATAAAACACGAGAAAGCAGCAGACAATATTATAAATGAAACTGAAAAACTTTATAAAAAAATCAAAAAAGGAAAACGACAAGGCTAGAAAAGCTTACATTTCAAATACTAAAGTAAATAGAAAACCAAGTAGAGCTGAGGAAAAGAAAAAAATCAAAAGCACAAGAAGAGTTATTGTCCTAAATATAATTTCGGTAGCACTTTTTGTAGCCGCTCTTGTTTTGTTTGTGTCTGTTTATCTTTACCATACTTTTATTGTAAAAAGGCTAAATAATAAAGAAATAATTTCACCATGGATACAAAACGCGGTTCAGGTAAGCGATGCCGAGAGAATACTGAAGGAGGAGCTTATCCAAATCGGGAGTATCGAATACTCTACGGCTTCGGGAGCGCTTACTTTGGTAATAAAGGATGGGCCTACTGTATATTTTTCAGACAATGTTACATTTGGGGACCAAGCGCTTCTGCTTAAAAAAATTTTAAAAAGTTTGAAGCTTGAGGACAGATCTGCAAGAGTGATAGATCTGAGATATAATAAACCTATTGTAAAATTCTAGTACATATACTAAGCTTAAGTGAATATGAAAGGCTCAGATGTTGTTGTTGGAGTTGACATAGGTTCGTCAAAAGTAGCCGCTGTAATCGGCCGCATGGAAGACGATACCATAAATATTTTGGGAGTATCCGAGGTTGCATCTAGAGGGATAAAAAAAGGGCAGATAGTAAATATCGATGAGGCGGCAAATGTCATTAATGCTTCTCTTGACAGCGCGGAGAGGATGGCAGGACTATCCGCCGAGCGCGCCTTTGTGTCAATTAGCGGAACAAACATAGAGGGAGAGAATTCAAAAGGCGTAGTTGCTGTTTCTAACCCCGAAGGAGAAATTACCGAGTATGATGTTGAAAGAGTTTTAGAGGCCGCCGGTGCGGTTTCTCTTCCCTCCACCCGCGAGATTATCCACGTAGTTCCAAAAACATTTACCGTTGATGGCGAAGGAGGAATAAAAGATCCTGTAGGCATGTCCGGCGTGAGGCTTGAGGTTGATACCCATGTAATTACTGCAAATAACGCGACAATTAAAAATATCGAAAGGATTTTAACTCAAGAGGCAGGTGTTGAAGTACAAGCCCTAGTTTTTGCAGGTCTTGCTTCCGCTCTTGCGACCATAACGGATACTGAAAAGGAACTGGGGGTAGTTCTAGTAGACATCGGTGCGGGAGTTACAAATATAGCCGTTTACGTAGACGGTTCTCTAAGCTATACGAGTGTTATTCCAATTGGCGCAAGGCATATAACCAATGATTTGGCAATAGGCCTTAGAGTTTCTCTGGAGAGTGCCGAGAAGATAAAGCTTTATCTATCCGAAAATAAAAGAAAGATGAGGGACGTATCAAGGCCCAGGGAAGAGGATGAATTGGACCTTAACAATCTTCATATTACCGAGGACATAAAGAAAGTATCCAGAAAAACGCTTACAGACGGAATTATAAGGCCGCGCCTCAATGAGCTTTTTACCATGATTGCGATTGAAATTAAGAAAAGCGGGTTTGCGACCCAGACTCCAGCCGGAATTGTAATTACAGGCGGAGGAGCAAACACTGTGGGCGCGGAAGAGGCCGCAAAGAGAATGCTCTCTATGCCTGTGAGGGTTGGTTATCCAACCAACATTACCGGGTTGATTGACGATGTTGAGACGCCTTCTTTTTCTACCGCGGTAGGACTTTTACGCTCTTCTGAAAATTATAAAGCTATGGAGCCGTCGTTTTCGCTGGGAGGATTTTTTGAGAATTTTAATCTAAGTCTGGGCGGAAATTTTTCTAAAAAATTAAAAGAGCTTATAAACAAATTTATACCCTTATAGAGAGTAGTAGTTAATTGCAAAGAGATTTTTTTTGTGATAGTATGACTTACTAGTTACTAACATGCTCATAAGACCTCAAGCTTCAACTTTTGCAAAAATCAGAGTAGTCGGTATCGGCGGCGGCGGAGGAAATTCTTTAGACTCCATGATTTCAGAAGGGCATATAGAGGGCGTCGACTTTATGGCTCTAAATACGGACGCGCAGGCACTTCTTAAGACCAGAGCGATTACAAAACTTCAAATAGGCGAGAATTTAACAAGAGGGTTAGGATCCGGAGGAGATCCTGATATAGGGCGCCAAGCGGCTGAAGAAAGTGTTGAGAAGGTAAAACAGCTTCTTGAAGGGTCTGATATGGTTTTTTTAACCGCGGGTATGGGCGGGGGAACCGGAACGGGCGCGTCGCCCATTATAGCGCAGGCCGCAAAAGAAGCGGGAGCGCTAACTATTGCAGTTGTAACAAAACCTTTTTATTTTGAGGGAGCAAGGCGTAAGGTGACGGCGGAGGAAGGAATTGAAGAACTTAAGGATAAAGTAGATACCCTTATAACTATTCCAAACCAAAGGATCTTAGAAGCGGTTGATAAAAAACTTTCTCTTCTTGAAGCTTTTAAAGTAGCGGATTCAGTTTTGGGACACGGAGTTAAAGGAATTTCAGATATTATAACCGTTCCCGGTCTTATAAACGTAGATTTTGCTGACGTAAAGGCTATTATGAATGAGGCAGGAAGTGCCCTAATGGGAATTGGAGTTGGAGTAGGTGAAAATAGAGCACAGCTTGCGGCAAGGCAGGCGACATCCTCGCCTCTTCTTGAAGTTTCTATGGAAGGCGCCCGCGGAGTTCTGTTTAATATAACAGGAGGAGCGGACATGACGATGCAGGAAGTAGAAGACGCATCGCGTGTTATAGCAAAGTCAGCAGATCCGGACGCAAATATAATTTTTGGCGCGGCCATAAATGAAGAATTAAAAGACGAGATAAGAATTACGCTTATCGCGACGGGCTTTGATGAGTCTAGAACGCGCCTTCAGCAGATGGTGGAGGATACCGTAGAAAAGCAAATGGGAGAGAGTCAACAAACTTCATCAAGCAGTAGCACGAGTGATGATGACGATGATACGAGCGATGAAGAAGACGTATTCGAAATCCCCGCATTCCTTCGACAAAAGAACTAGGGCGAAGTTCGGCGAGGCAAGCCCGCATTTCTGAGACAGAAAAAGGAAGAGAATAAAACGATACTGACATTAGACATTGCTGGCCATGTGGTACAAATAGGTGAAGTACCTGATGAAGATAAACCAGCGAAACCTAAAATAGAAAATCAAAAAACTTAGATAATAGTGCCTATCGTTTTTCTATATCGAATTCCTGCTCCTTCACCAATTCGTTCTACTTTTTTCATTTCGAGCAGTTTATTTAATACTTGATTTACTGTAGGACGAGCAACGTTTGCCTTTTCTGCTATCTCATTAGGTGAAGCTTGCTCGACTGTTTGTAAGTATTGCCAAACAGCTAATTGTTTGGGTGAAAGAAGTGTTTCTATGTTTTCTGCGGTTAATAACCCAATAGCCATTTGGGATTGTTGCAATAATATAGTTAAGAAAAAATCTAACCACTGATTAATATTTTCCCTATCAGTTTTGAACGTCTTCTGACTTTGCCTCAAAGCGAGATAGTATTCAGGTTTATTATCTTCAATGAGCTTTTCATGAGAAACATAAGGCATATATAAATATCCATTCTGTAGTAAAAGCATGTTTGTTAAAATTCGAGATAGTCTTCCATTCCCATCTTGAAATGGATGGATATTGAGAAATTCTACGATGAAATTCCCAACAATGAGTAGGGGATGAAATGTCTTCTTTTTTATTGCTTGTTTTGTCCACTCCACCAGTTCTGTCATCTCTTTGGGCGTAAGGTAAGCTGGCGTGGTATCAAAAAGAGTTCCAATAGATTTACCTTTCTCATCAATCATCTCTACCTTGTTCTCTTGAGTTTTGTAGTTGCCACGATGAAGCACGTCTTTTTCAACATGTTTTAGTACTTCCTTATGAAAGTGTTTAATCAAGCCTTCATTGAAGGACAGGTCTGCAAAACTATCAAAGACATTTTGCAATAATTCGTAGTAACCTTGCACTTCTTGCTCGTCACGACTTTCAAATTTTTGAATAGAAATACCTTTGAGCATCTTCTCAATATCTTCATCTGTGAGTTTTGCTCCTTCAATACGAGTAGACGCACCTGTTGAGGTTATAAGCACAGATCGCTTCAAACGACCTAAAGTCTGTGGGCTGAGTTGCGAACCAGCAATCCATCTGCCTTTTAATTCTTCAATCTGGGTTATTTTTGCCCAAATCTCATGAGTTAGGTTGTTTAGTCTGTGGTCAAACTTACTTATATTAGACATATATAGGATTATATAAGGTTATATAAGGCAAGTCAAGTATTTTGGAAAATTAGCCTCAATAGCCTTTGCAGTCTAAATCCGTAGGAACTATAATAAAAGCGTAGTTAATGACTTAAAAAAGCTTTTGTTTTTTTCAAAGTCTTTGATTGATATTGAGCTTAAAAGGAAGCACTGACTTCGAAATCCCCGCATTTCTCCGCCATAAGAACTAAGACGGAGTTCGGCAAGGCTTGCCTTTGGCAGCCCGCATTTTTGAGACAGGAGAACTAAGTGGTCTTTAAACCGAGTCTGGAATTTAAAATCCTGCTTAAGTCCTTTGAATTAATAATATATTCCCTTCCTTAAAACTACTTTAACCTAACTTTATATAATGCAAGGCCCTCAGAGCTAATACCTTCTAATTGAAATTCGGGACAATTAAATTCGGGAGTATAGATATAACTTATGCTAAATTGCTTAGCAAAGTTAAATTTTTCTATACAAGACATATTCAGGAATTGAACGAAGTAATTTTGATTTGGCTGTGATATAGTTCCG
>Ga0210057_1000417_pt1 | contig 70513 bp, 74 predicted proteins | sample CryGeyCG2114_010_2_FD_183968 | JGI IMG/M metagenome (GOLD analysis project Ga0210057, IMG submission 183968) | Groundwater microbial communities from aquifer - Crystal Geyser CG10_big_fil_rev_8/21/14_0.10 (SPAdes) (version 2) | ecosystem: Environmental > Aquatic > Deep subsurface > Groundwater ...
AAATGCCCCAAGTGCGGTAAAGAAACAGAAGTTTATTCTCGAATTGTCGGTTATCTGCGCCCGATTTCCCGATGGAACAAAGGGAAAGATATGGAATTTAAAGAAAGAAAAACTTTTAAGGTATAATTTTGAAATCAGCTTCAAAAGGGGAGGCCTTGCGAAGCTAAATAAAAGAAAATGGACTATAAAAATTATTTGATTCCGGCGGAGAGGGAAGACAGTTTTAAATTTAAAGACACTGATCTTTATATGCCTCGGATGGCCAAAGCGAAAACCATGCTGGTGGGTAATAAGAACAGCAATGTAGCAATCTGTACTTCTTGGGATGATCCGGAGCTGGTTTTGACCGAAGAGATTATCGAAAAAGTGGCGATTGCGGCGCCGATGAGAAGCACTTACGGCGTAAATATTTTACTGGCGAATTTGGCTCTTAATCCTCAAATTGATAAGCTGATTTTTTTAAGAGGAGGAGAGTTTGACGAAACAGAAACAGGCTGTCTGCCGAGAAAAATTATCAACAATCTTTGGAAAAACGGGATTGACAAAAAAGGAAAAATTATTGGAACAGAATTATCGCTTCTTCCGGAATTAATTGAGGGAAAAGGCGCCGAAATTATCGGTGAAATTACAAAGACGGTGAAAGTTATCGATTTTGAAGGCAAGGACGAAAAAGGGCTTGAGAAACTATCAAAAATGATTGACGGGTTTAAAACCGCTTCTTTAAAAAGGAAAAAGCATGTTTTTCCCAATTTTAAAGTTGAAAAAGTGGAAACATTGCCTTCAGAAAAAACTGCCCACGAGATAAGAGAAAAGACGGGTGCCCTGGCTTGGCTTAAGTTGATTGACAGAATTATCCGTTATGGTCAGACGGCAATCTTGGAGACAAAAGAGGGTACTCAAGTCAGGGAATTGCCATACGTCCGAATAACGATTGAAGATTTGGAAAAAAGTGGTTTTGCGGTTCCCGACTGGCTATCGGCAATCCCGGAAGTTAAAATTACCCCCGAAGAATTGGAAATTTATTACCAGAAATTTATCAAACCAGATACTTATTACAAAGAGATCTATCCGGGGGTTTTAAAATTTGTCCGTCCGCCGACTGACAAGTACTTGTATTGCGAATTGCTTTTTGCTTTTCCCAGACCGAAGGAAATTGATTTAGCGGTAGAGTATATGCTAAAGGCGCGGGGGATTAATGCCGTTTATAATTTTTTGAGCGAAAAATTTCCCCCTGAAAATGAAAAACTGGCCAAAAATGTTTTAGCGGATAAAAAAATTACCGACGAAGAAAAAGCGCGAGTGCTTTTGGAAATATTCCGGCCTCCCAAAAATCAGGTGGCGGAATTGATGAAGCGGTTGAAAGAAGAAGGGAGCGATGCGGACAAAACACTTATTTTGTGGGATCCCAACGTTCATAGTTTTTTATACAGCGGCCGGCCGTGTTGGGTAGAGTCTGCTGCCTTACTCCGTGACGGGGTTTTGAATTTTAAGGCAGTTTTCCGCAGTCACGATATTGCCAAGGGCTGGTTTAAGAATGTCTACGGAATTTATCGTTTTGTACAGGAATATTTATGTCAACCGATTGGGGCGAAAATCGGCACGATTACGATTGAGTCGGAGTCTGGCCATATTTATGTGGCGGATCTAAGCTGGGTGAAAAAACTTTGGCAGGAATTAGTGGAGAAAAAAAGGATTTTGCCGGTTGAGTTAAATGATCCTCGCGGTAACTTGTTGATTTCTGTCGAAGGGAAAGAAGTCGAGGTGGTTTTAATTTCACCCGAAGACGGCCGACCTCTTATTTCATTTAAAGGGGATCCCCAAAAAGTATTAAAGGAAATAATCCAAAAAGATTTGTTGTTACAAAAAGGACACTTTGCCTATTTGGGCCAGGAGTTGGCAAGGGCGGAACATTGTATTAAGAATAAGACTGCCTATCTTCAAGACAAAGATTGATTTTTTAAACAAAGCTGGTAGAATATAGTTGTTATTAAAACACACACTCGATCTTAGACTCCTTGAGTTTATCTTCGGTCGGGTGGCGGGAAAAAGGAGTCCAAAGTTATGAAAACAGTTTCTTTAAAAGACTTACTTGAAGCCGGTTGTCATTTTGGCCACCAGACTATCCGCTGGAATCCGAAAATGAGCCATTATATATATACGGCCCGCGACGGAATTCACATTTTTGATTTAGCTAAAACAAAAGAAGGATTGGAAAATGCCGCCGCTTTTGCTAAAGCCACCGCGAGCCAGGGTGGAAAAATAATTTTTGTCGGGACTAAAAGACAATCTCAGGAAATTATCAAAGCCGCGGCGGAGAAACTGGGTATGCCATTTCTGGTTAACCGCTGGATTGGCGGTTTACTGACCAATTGGGAGTATGTTTCCAAAAGGATGGAGCGCCTGCGCGACCTCAGAAAGGGAATGGAAGAAGGGCTTTTTAAAGACAGAACCAAAAAAGAAAGACTGTTTATCAGCCGGGAAATTGATAAACTGGAAAAAAATTTTGAGGGGTTGGTTAGTTTGCAAAACCTGCCGGCGGCGGTTTTTGTGGCCGACGCCAAGAAGGATGATGCGGCGATTAAAGAAGCCTGGAGAAGGGGAATCAAATCGGTGGCGATTGTTGATACAAATTCCGACCCGGACTTGGTTGACTTCCCGATACCGGCTAACGATGATGCGGTCAAGTCAATTCAATTGATTGTTGACTGCATTGTGGAGGCGGTTGAGGAAGGCCAAAAACAAATCAAAGTTGAGGGAGAGATAAAGAAGAAAGAAGAGACGGTAAAAAAGCCGAAAGTAAAAAAGACACTTTAGACTCCTTGCAGAGCATAAAATGACAATAACAATTGACCAAATAAAATCATTAAGGGACCAGGTGGGAGCGGGGATTTTGGAATGCCGGAAAGCACTTGAAGAAGCAGGCGGTGATGAAAAAAAAGCGCTTCAGATTTTAAAGAAAAGGGGAGTAGAAATTGCCGAAAAAAAACAAGAGAGGGAAACTAAACAAGGTCTGCTTGAAACTTATTCTCACCAGGGAGGTAAGGTTGTGAGCGTGGTTGAGCTTCTTTGTGAAACGGACTTTGTGGCCCGGAATGAAGAATTTCAAGATTTGGCTCATGAGTTGGCGATGCAGGTGGCAGCGATGAGCCCAAAATCAGTTGAAGGACTGTTGGAACAGGAGTATATCCGCGACAGTTCGAAAAAAGTAAGCGACTTATTGAACAATCTTATTTCCAAAATAGGGGAAAATATTAAGATTGGACGTATTGCAAGATACTCTCTTGGAGAGTAAAATAATGAAAATGACGAATTTGGTTCTTATTTCCATCCTGAGTCTTGTCCTGATTTTGGGACAGGGCTTGGTTTGGGAAGGATAAGAATCAAAGTTTTAATAAAAAAAGTTTCCTCCCAAAATCAAGCCAAGCTTGGAAGAAGGGAGGATTTTTTGTTTTTGTGAAGAAAAAAGGAGGTGAAAATTGTGGAGGAAAGGGAAAGATTAGAAATACTTAGTGGTAGTGTTAGACCGGGAAAAGTGTCCGAATGGATTGGTAAAAGAGTGGAAACAGATCCTTCCGGTTTGACTCCAATTAGTGAAAAATTTCCGCCAGGGACAAGGTGTCATTTGATTGAAATTAATTCCGAAGGAACATTGGGAATAATTACTTATGTTCCGCCAACAGAGGAATAGTTGATTTTTTGCGATAAAGGTTATATCTTAATACTAAGATTATGTTGGATTTTTCCGACACTAAGTTGTCGATGCAAAAAGCGGTTGACCACTTTAAAAGTGAGATCGCCGCAATTCGGACCGGCCGGGCGGTACCGGCACTTATTGAAAATATCTCCTGTTTAGCTTATGGCGGTGCTTCTAAACTCACGGTTAAAGAGTTGGGTACAATTGCTTCAATGGATGCTCAAACCCTGGTTATCCAGCCTTGGGATTTTTCGGTAATCGGTGAAATCCGCCAGGGAATATTAGCTGCCAATGTGGGGTTGACTCCGGTGATAGACAATAATTTAATCCGGATTTCGGTTCCCGGATTGACAGCAGAAAGAAGAAATGAGTATACCAAACTCCTCCATCAAAAAATGGAACAGACGAGGGTGTCGATTCGCAGCATCCGCTCGGATAAGAAAAAAGATATTGAAAATTTATTTAACGGGAAATCGATTTCTGAAGATGATAAATTCGGGGCTGAAGAGGAGTTGCAAAGGATAACGGACGGGTTTATTGCAAACGTTGATGGCCTTGGTGAAAAAAAAGAAAAGGAAATTAATACAATTTAAATTGTAAAAAGGAGGTGATAGAAGATGGATGAACAAGGAGCAGAAACACAACCACCAGGAGAGGCGAAATGGGAGACCCGGCGCGATCCTCGAACCGGAAAATTGCTGTATAAAACAGGTACCGGCGGCAAAAGGGCGGCAACACTTGGTTCTAAGCCCTCTGAATATGACAAAAGGACTCAAGAGCAGGCGAGAAAATATGAACAAGAGAAAACAGCCGCTGCGGATAGAGAAGTTAAGGAAGGTAAATATCCACCAAGAAGACCAGTAATGGAACGTGAGGGAATCGACTCGCCGGCCGGGTCCCAATCGCCAATGTCTTCCCCGATAAGTGAAAGGAGTGAGCGGGGAAAAGCGGCTTAATGTTGAGAGTTGAAAGTGGTCAAAGTTTGGGTGGCCGGTGTTGGGTTAGTCCGGGGGGAAGGCCGGTTACTTGGATAGACAAAAGAATGGAAGGTGGAGAGTGGGGGTTGGAATGGTTCCGTAGGGCGGTTGTCCAGAAGAACTCTGAGAAGTGTTTTTTATTGTGGAGAATTTCCGGTGGCGGAGATGACGGATGTTGTTGATGATAACGGTATTTTGGTTCATCAACTTAGGCCGGTTGGTGAAGTTGCTTCAGTTGAAATCCCTCAAGAAGTTATGAATGAATTATCCGGGTGGACCAAGTTAGAAGATAGTGATTTGCTTGGTGATCAGATTAGACAGACTTGTGAACAGTTGGGGGTTGACGGAAGTTGCCGTCGGGCAGTTGGGCTTCTGGTTTATTTACTTCGGGAGGGGTGGATAAAGGTTTAAGAAAAGAAAAAGGACCCTCTCGACATGCGCTTACAGCAATTTGTGTTTGTTAGACACGAATTGTGCAGTCTGCACGCGAGGGGGTCCTGGGGGGTTTACTCGGCAGCTCTTTTTTCAAGCTCGTTGAAAAGCTCGAAAAGCCACGGCAGAGTAAGGCCAACAACGATGGCAAACCCTTCGCTGGCGATCAGGTTGATTCCAACCTTGGTGGTGTAGTAATCCAGCCCGTATACAGGAAGCAGTGTCAAGACGATGAGGTTGAAACCTTGTCCTCTGATCCATGGGAGAAGAAAGTGTTCAATTAGGCCTTGCTCGCCTATGTTGAACAAGTATGCGACCACTATCCCCAACAAGATCATCAAGCCCAAGGCCCAGTCGTCGGATTCGGAATTGTACCCGATTCGTATGAAAAAGAGCGAGGTTGTCAGTACGGATAACCCGAAAGTTATCCACTTGCAATACCGGAAATGTTTAGCTGGCATTGCCTTTTTTCTCCCTTGTTTTTTACTAAAATGTGCGAATTTCGCGCTGTTGCGAAAAGCTGAGTGGATAGTAACCTATAAGTATAAAAATGTCAAATTATTATGATATTTATGCACAAAAATAGTTATTAAATGTTTATTGGTAATAAGAAACAGTGATTTTAATAAAATAAAATTCATTACGCTACCGTAATGAATTATTTAGCCTTGAAAATAAAAAAAATAAGGCTGATTTTAAAACAAGATTTTTAATAATTTCAATTTATTATTTTAGTTTTTTTGATCATTTTAAAATGATCTGGAAGTTTTTTTGAGGATAACAGAAAACTTATTTATTGTGTTTTTCTAAGGAAACTTTCAAAACCTTTTGGCGGTTTTGGTTTTTACAGCGGGGAAGCGGCATGGTAGTTGCCAAAAATGGAGTTGAAGTCAAGTTTTCTATGCAAAGCTTCATCGCAATCTGATACATCCCTAAAGCCACCATGTCTTCTTCTTTGTAGATCTGGCCGAACTCGGAAGCCATAATTTTTGCATCCATCGAGCCGATAACGAAAGAGATTAAAGTGCCCGCATTACCGAAAATCGCTTTTTGCAGATCCTCTTCAAGTTGGCCGATATATTGGTTGGTTAAATTTAGACACAAACGGTATTTTCTTGCTTCCGAAAGAATTTTTATAAAAGCGCTGGTAGCAAAGTTTTGAAACTCATCAACATAAAGATAAAAATCTTTCCTTTGTTCTTCATTAATGTTAATCCGGTTCATCGCGGCCAGTTGAAGCTGGGTAATAATCATCGCGCCCAGTAGGGCGGCGTTATCTTCGCCGATTTTTCCTTGTGATAAGTTAACTAAAAGGACTTTACCTGAATCCATAATATCTTCCAGATCAACGGATGATTTATGTTGGCCGATTATGCCCCGGATGGTCGGTGAAGAAACAAACTGGCCGACTTTGTTTAAAATCGGCGAAATGGCTTCATTGCGCAGATTTTCCGACATTTTTTCAAATTCGTTGCGCCAAAAACTGACTAAAATTGGATCTTGCAGGCTGTCAACAATTTTTTTTCTAAAATTGCTATTGGTCAGCAAATCAGGGACCTGAACTAAAGTGGGAGTTGGTGTTTCAAGCAGAGTTAAAATCGTATTTCTCAAAATATGTTCCAAGCGGGGACCCCAGGAATAATAATAGAGTTTGTAAAAAATAGCCACAATATTTGAAGCAATCAGTTCTTTGTGGGCCGGGTTTTTTACTTCTAACGGGTTAAGAGTGAAAGGGTGGTTGGTATCAGACGGATCAAGATAGCAGACCTCGTTTATGCGATATGAAGGAATATAATCAAGCAATATTTCCGTTAAATCGCCGTGCGGATCAATAACTGCCAAGCCTTCACGGTTGCGCAGATCATTAATCGCCATATTGGCAATAAGAGTTGATTTACCGGTGCCGGTTTTCCCGATAATATAAATGTGTCTTCGGCGGTCGTTTTTCTTAATGCCGAAAGTGGCAATTTTGTTTTTATATTCTGTTCGGGCAATAAAGTTAATTTCCTGTTTGTCAGCGTCATCAAGTCCTTCGGCTGTCGGCAGGTTTTGGGGCGGTTCGGAAGCGATAATCCGGCCCCAGGTAATATTTTTTATTCCGGCAAGCAGGGCAGAAGGCGGGTGCCATAAAGAAGCCAATTCGTCCACATTTAATATTTGGTATTTTGGAACATGTTTGAAGGTCCGGTTTTTAATTGACTGAATAAACTTTTTTTCAAAAAAACGGCCGGGCTTTTTTAGTTTTAAACTGTTTACTTCGCTTTGAAAGGCGGAAAAAGAGGAGGCAAGGCTGGAAAGAAGCGGTTCGGAATTGGAAATTAGTCTAATGGCAGTCCAAAAACCGGCGCCTGAAAGTTTTTCGGTTATGTATTTTGCCTGAGGATGAGGAGAGGTTTTTCCTTCTTCAGCCGGGATGCCTTTGTCAATTATTTTTTGGGCGGAACTTTGCCATCCGCCGGCATTGGCAATAAGCAGTTGCATAATCATAATGTCACTTGGTCTGGTCTTGGACATTATCCCTAAGATTGAAGACATTAAATCAGCTTCTTTAATCTCGCGGAAAGTTTTTAAAGGTAAAAAATAATTTTTGGCAAGCTCAATTTGGCCAAGATAAAGACTGTTTTGTGTTTGCATCCAGCTAGAAAGATAATCTTTAGGCAAAAAACTAAGAAGCGACTCCGGATATTGGGCGGAAATCTGGCTTTCAACAAAAGAAGTTTTGTCTTTTGGACAGACAATTAAAAAATGAATCTGCTGTTGTAAACAGGCAATTTCAAAGCTGATAGACTCCGGTGGACGGCGGGAGAAAAGCGGATTTTTGGCCAGATTGGAAAAAGCGGTAAAAAGCTGAGCCGCGGCTTCGGGCGTTTTTTCGCAGGAGCGGGGAACCCGAATTTCAATTAAAGAGAATGGGAGGGTTTTGTCAATCATATTGATTTAATAATAGCAAAATTAACCTAATTATTCTAATTAACCTAATTGACCTAAATAATGACTAATGACAAAATCCCCAAAAATTTAAAACTGGGATTTGGGATTTATTTAGAATAATTAGAAATTGGGTCAATTTCTCAAACAGGCTTGGCAATTACGATAAGCCTTTTAAGAGAAGTGCCTGGCGGCCAGCAGGTTTGCAGGATTAATTTTTCTCCATTTACATCGGGGGTTAGCCAGCCGGTGTTATCAGCTTCGACTGTTTCCTTACCGGAGACCTGATACTCGAATTTTTGGCCGGCATAAAAAACGATAACTTTATCGCCGGCCTCCAACTCTTTAAGTAAATAAAAGATCGCGTTGTAGGTTGCAACATTGGACTGCACGTTGGTTGAATGGCTAAAAAGAAAGATATTGCCGCCGCCTCCCGGGAAATCGGTTCCATAGGCGTGAGCGATACCTTGTTTTAAGGCGGCGGTATATTCTTCCTTATTGCCCGGATCAACATTAGGGATAATTTGGGCCTTGGCGTTGATTTTGGGGATAACCAAAGAAAAGTCAGTTGTTACTCCATAACCTTCGGCTTCCTGGGCGATCAGTTTTTGTCTGGTAATTTCCTCTTCACGGTTGATTTGGCCGAAAGTGGCTTTAGCATTTATTTCCTGCTGTTTTGGTCCAAAACGAAAGATTGCTTCCTTAACCAGGGAGGGAGAAGCGGCATAAAGTCCGACCGCAAAAGCGATTATAAGTAGATTATAACCAATATTTTTTGACAGCTTGCCCAAGAGGGGTCGAAGGTCGGTTTTAGCAACAGTCTGAGGCCGGTGGCAATCATAAATAACAAATTCCATGGTTGTATTATATCATATCCTATAATGCATAAGAAGCCCTTGACAATAATTGACTTATAGTTTATAATCCCAACGAGTTATTGATAATCCTATATAATTCAAAATGAATAAAACAAAAGTTTTTTTAGCCACCCTTTTGGCCGCAGGAGCCATTTTGTTATCTTCTGATTCTGTTTTCGCGGCTGTCCGTTGTGAGACCCAATACGGTGGGAATGAGGTTTGTGTGACTACCGGTGAGCTTCAAATTGATAAAGAAATTTTAGATCCCCGCTATGCCGGTGCATACAAAGACAACCTTTATCTAACCGATTATCTGTTTAAAACCGGTGATTATGTCACTTTTAAACTGACGGTTAAAAATGTTGGCGACGACACTTTAAATAACGTTAGAATAACCGACAACTTGCCTTCTTTCTTGTTTTTTACCGGTGAAACTCCTCATGAATTTACAATTGACCATTTGAATCCGGACGAAAGTGAGAGTTTTGAAGTTAAGGCTCGGGTTGTGGCGGAAAGCCAGCTTGAAGCGGATCGAATCTGCGGGGTTAATACGGCCGAAGTTTGGGCGGACGGCGACCAACACGATAAGGATACCTCCCAGGTTTGTGCCACCAAAAAGGTTTTGGGAGTATCGGTTCTTCCGGAAACAGGCGACAACACTCCGCTTATTATCTTCGGAGCTTCTCTGGCGATTGCCATGCTCGGACTTGGTCTAATCAAAGTCGGCCGGAAAATAGCGTAAGTTATACGAAGCGCTTATACGGTTCTGCTCTTTGAAATAAACGAAGCTATTTTTTCCTTTTTTTATAGGAGAGAAATTCTTCGGGTGTCATTCCTGTTTGCCTGATAATGGCACGGAATGTTCCTTGGGGAATGGTACCTGGATGAAAAGAAACGGTGGTATATTTTCTTTTTGTCGGATGTCGATAAGTACGATGCGCACTCTTAGTCGTCTCTTCGACAAAACCGGCATTAAGAAGTATCTCCGCGATTTCTCTCGGTTTTAAATTGGGCAATTTGGCCATAAAAAATCAAATAAAATCAGGTGTATGTTTCGAAGTGAGGGAAACCGAAGTATAGGCGATCATAAAATCAGAAACTTCTTCAACCGGAATTGGTTCTTTATTTTTATTTAAGCTTTCGAGATGACACTCGATTGCTTCTTTAACATTTGAAATGGCTAATTCAGCTGTTTTACCCCAATCAGCTACCCCGAGTGTTGGGGAATAGGCGTTATAAACGGTTTTTCCGTTTAATTTTTCTGGGGTGATTATAATGTGGTAATTTAAAACTTTTGTTTCCATGAGAAAATTATAGCACATTTGAATTTAGAGAAAAGTTCTAGGGCTTAGAATTTTTTCCTGAATTCAAGCGGAGCGAAAGCGACGCGCGGTTTAGGGATTGCTTCGAGGTTTCTGCTTCTCCAAATGCGGAGCAGCAGGGGAATCAAGCGATCGTACTTTAAAAAGGCATCACTAAGATAAATATACGGTCTACAGTCTACAGACTACTGACTACAGCTTTCCTTGAAAAATCAAGCAAGCCAGACCATGGGAATAACAAATTCTAAATTCTAAGCACCAAATCCCTGCCCGAAATGTTTCGCATATCGAAGCAGGCGGGCGAAATAAATCCAAATATTCAAAATTCAAATAAAAAAAGGAGTTAGATAATTTGCTGTTTTTATTTTGAAAATTGTTTAGGGTTTAGAATTTAGAGTTTAGAGTTTTGTTTCCGTAGTCTGGTTTGTTTGAGAAAGAAAATTCAAGGAGGCTGACCTCCTTTTTAAGATAAAGTGTCGATTCGCCAACGACCCAAGGCAAATTCGCCAAGGGCGTCTAGTTTTTTCTGTGCCTAAGGAGGCAAAAGATGCGTAGGATATTGCTCGTCGGGGGCTTTTTGCTGTTGGGACTTGTGTTCGTGTGCGTCGTTGTTGCCGGTGGGCCATACACCCGCTGGGTGCAGCCCGGGGCGGTGGTTTACACCGATCCCGACTCGGCCGCGGACGTGTCTGTCACTGTCACTAAGACCGTCGCGGTTTCGGTGACTCTCACGACCGGTTGGGCGGAGATTACGTCTCCACCGGAGTTGGCCGGCTTTGTGCAGACGAGCCAGTTGCTCAAGGAAGAGCCATCAGCCCTGAAGGTCCAGCGAGATGCGGATGCACAGAAGGCAAAGGATGCGGCATTGGCTGCGAGGAAGGTGGGCGATTTGTCTTGGGGAGAGCTCGTTGCTTTTCTCAAGCAATTGCTTGGCCAGCCCGTTACCGCCGCTTCCGCGCCCGCTACCGCCCTTGCGACCAAGACCTATGTGGTCAAGGCAGGGGATTCACTCTCCTTGATAGCGGCTCGCTACGGTGTCAACTGGGTGGACTTGGCCAAGGCCAACAACATCTCTTCCCCTTGGAGGATTGAGGTTGGCCAGAGCATGACCATCCCTGTTGCGCCCGTGACTGCGACCGTCTCGACCAGTGGGTGGCCCCGAACGGCAGCCGAGTTTCTCGCGCTGACCACCGCTGGTCAGCCCGCCGCGCCTGATGACAGGTCGTGGATCCCGATCCAAATCGGAGAAATCCACCGGCCGGTCGGTGAGAGCAATGCTTGGGCCGTCACCCGTGAGAAGAACAAGGAGGGATTGATCATTCCCTTCTGGGTTCGGAACTACTCCGGGCGCGCTCAGGACGGGTATTGCATGGTCGGAGGCAAGTACGCCACTGGCACTCCGGCGAACTTCGCTGGGCTGTCGCAGGGCGTGACCTTTCGGCCGTAGGCCAAACTCCGGTTAGGGGAGATACTGGCAGAACTGCCTAACATAGGCCAAGACCTATCCGCCCCAAGAGTTTCTTGGCGGCCAGTTCTGCTTTGCAGTTTTTTTTCTTTAGTGATGCCGTGACCGTAGTCATACAATTATCATTGCTCCATTGGGGAGATTGGTGAAAGTATGGCTACGGTTCGGTTCTTAGAGTTCAGAATGATTCTGGACAAGCCAGAATGACATGACATTGTGAATTGTAAAAACCGAATTTAATTTATCTGTCATCCCGAGTGAAGGGAAGTCTGACTTCCCCGAAGTCGAGGGATCTCTTTTCTGAAACGAGTGAAAGGGATTCCTCCATTACACTCATTTCGTTCATTTCAGTCGGAATGACAGAAAGAAGTATATGAAACAAAATATTGGAACAATAATAATAGGATTAGCTTTAATAGCGGGAGTGGTTTTCGGCTACATGCAATCGGAAAAATGGCTTAAAAACGAAGCAATTCAAGGTTGTTTAAGTGTCGGAGTTGACAAATTTGTTAATGCCGATGGTAAGGGTGGGGCGGATGTGCCAAATCCCAACAGTTATGACTTTTGCATGAAAGAGAAAGGCTACAAATGAAGACATTGACAGTAATTATTCCACTCTACAATGAAGAAAAAAGGCTTAATGATACTTTTTCTTGTTTGAAAAAGTTTAAAGGAGTCAGAGATATTGGTGTAGAAAAGTTCGTTTTTGTCAATGACGGCAGTAAAGACAATACTTTAAAACTGTTAAGAAACTTTAAAAGAAGTTTTAGCAAAAAGCTTGCCAATAAGGCTGAAATAGAGATTGTTGCTTATCCGGTCAATCACGGCCGGGGTTATGCAGTAATGCAGGGAGCCAAAAGAGTAAAAAGCGACTACGGTATGTTTTTGGATGGCGACATGTCAATCCCGCTTGGCAATTTAGAGAACTTTTCTAAATTCATGAATCAGAATTATGATTTGTTGGTAGGAAGCAAAAAAATTAATGGGACGGTGACTTTAGTAAAAAGAAACTTTATCAGAGAATTTATCGGGGAGGTTCACAGCCGGATTTTAAGTTTTGTTTTAGGAATTAAATTAGCCGATTTTACCGGCGGATTTAAGGTTTTTTCAAAATCAGTTTGTGAAGATATTTTTCCCAGATTAACTCAGGAAAGATGGGGGCTTGATCCGGAGATTATCTATGTGACAAACAGACTTAATTATTCTATTAAAGAACTGCCGATTGTTTGGAGCCATATAAGCAAATCAAGCAAGGTTAATTTAATCCGTGATATTTTAAGGGCTTTTAAAGAAATGGCGACCATCAAGTTAAACGACTGGAAAAATATTTATAATATTAATCCTCAACCGGCCATGCTAAATAAAGCTTTTTCCCTTTTAGTCAAATTTAGCTTATTATTGTTTATATGGCCGAAAAAATCCTCGTAATCAGCACCTTTCCGCCAAAGGGTACATTATATAACCATTCTTCCAGTGCTGTTGCCGGATATACTAAAAACACTCTTGTTTGGGCGAATGAGCCGGATAAAAATTTCTCCTTTACTGTTTTAGCGGATATCTTGGATTCGGAAGAAGAATACGAAGATAACGACATAAAAGTAAAAAGAATTTGGAAAAGAAATTCTTTCTCGCTTTTTTCTTCTATTTATAACGAAATAGTACAAAATAAAGATATTAGAAAAATCTTCTTTGCTTTCGAATGGGCAATGTTTGGTTCCAAGAAGTATTTAATGGGGTTTTTGCCAATACTTTTGCTTTTATTAAGACTGCAAGGAAAAAAAATTTATTTTGTTTCTCACGGTGTACTGTTAAATGCCGGCCTGGTTTCGATCCAAATGGGGGTAAGGGAAAATAGTTTAAAGGCAAAAATTTGGAGTCTTGGACTTAAAATACTTTATTTTTTTATTATTCTTTTATCTGATAAAGTCGTTGTTTTTGAGGAGTATTTAAGACAAGAACTCTTAAAATTGATCCCAAATTCAAGCAAGATATTGACAATTAATCACGGAGTGGAAACTAAAACAGACAGCAGTCTATCAAAGAAAAAAACGGACGAATTTGCGGTACAAAGTTTTGGGTTTTTAATTTGGTATAAAGGTTCAGATTGGCTGGTGGAAGAAATGGCAAACTATTTCAAAAACAATCCCAATTCAAAAATTAGACTGACAATGGTGGGAGGGGCTACTAAAACTTATACAGACCTTAATTATAAAAATTATATTGACAAGATTTACGATACAGCGGAAAAATCAGACGGAAAAGTTCAAATTACCGGATTTATCAAAGAAAAGGAAATTGCTGATTATTTTCAAAAGGCTGACCTTTTTATACTTCCGTATCGGGTATTAGTGTCTGCCAGTGGACCGCTTTCTTTAGCTTTTACTTATAGAAAACCATTTTTAATTTCCGAAAATTTAAAAGGTTACTGCTTGTCTAATGATTTTTCCCAGTCTTTAACCCAAACAGGACTATCGATAAAAGATTTAGTTTTTTCTATGAGCGGAAATGGTTTACCCAATAAGATTGAAAACCTGATAAAGGATAATAATATGCTTGAAAAAATTCAAAGGTTTTCGGAACTGATGTACGAAAAGAGAAAATGGCCGGTAATTGGTAAAAAATATGCCGATGTTTTAAGCAAATGAAAAAGATAAAGCAACTAATTATAAAAAATTGGTCAGTCATTGCGATTGTCATTATTTGGTTTGGGATTGTTTTAACTAATTTTTCTCCAAATACTTTTCTTTCCGGTTGGGATAATTTACATTCCGAATTTAATTTTTCCATTAATTTAAAGAGAGCTTTGTTTGCTTCCTGGCAGGAATACCAAGGACTGGGGTTACTTGGGGGTATGGGGCACGGGGCGGATTTGTTCAGACAAATTTTACTTTGGATTTCTTCTTTAGTTTTGCCGGTAAACTTTATCCGGTATTTTTTTCATTTTTCTATGCTTTTGTCTGGTTCTTTGGGCATTTATTTTTTGCTGAAAGATTTTGTTTTAGAAAAATACAGCGAGTTTGGTAAAAAATGGGGGGCCTTGGCTGGGGCGATTTTTTATTTGTTTAATTTAGGGACATTACAAAGTTTTTATCTTGCATGGGAAGCTTTTTCTGTTCATTTTGGATTTTTACCGTGGTTGTTTTGGGGAGTATTTAAATACTTAAGAGAGCCTTCTAAAAAGAATTTACTAATATTTGTATTGATTAATATTTTGGCGGTCAGTCAAGGTTATGTGGCAACAGTGTTTTTAGTTTATGTAATGGCTTTAGGGTTAGTGTTAGCGGGGTATGTTGCGCTTGGTCATTCTGGGGAGGAACGAAGCGACGACTCCAGAATCCGATTCTGGATGCGTCCCGTTACGGCGGGACTTACCAGAATGACGAGAAAGGTTTTAATTATTTTTTTAATAATATTTTGTGTTAATGCTTTTTGGCTGGTGCCGAATTTGTATTTTGTTTTTAATGATGTCGGGACCAATACTGGTGCGAAAATGAATTTAATGGCAACCGAGGATAACCTTTTAAGAAATAAAGAATATGGCGATTTTAAGAATTCTGCATTGCTGAAAGGCTTTTGGTTTGAAAATGTCGAATTGCAAAATAATGGTTCTACTGATTACATAATGGGTGATTGGGTAAACCATTTTCAAAACCCATATTTTTCAGGAATTGGTTATATGCTTTTTGGTTTATCTGTTTTAGGAATAATTTTCAGCCTAACAACAAAGAATAAAAAAGCGCTTGTGTTCTTGCCTGTATTACTTCTTGCATTTACATTTTTAGCCAACGATACTATTGGTTTTTTTTCTTTGAATAAGATTTTATATAAACTTCCTCTTTTTTCCCAGATTTTCCGGTTTCCGTTTACCAAGTTTTCAATATTAACCGCCTTTTGTCTGGCGGTATTTTATGGGGTTTTTATATCGGTAATTTTAAGCTGTTTCCGTCATTCTGGGGAGGAACGAAGCGACGACTCCAGAATCCGATTCTGGATGCGCTCTTCGCCAGTTGGCGGATCGCTTACCAGAATGACGATAATATTATTTTTTATTTTATTGCCTATTATTTTTCTTTATCCAATTTTTCAAGGCAAATTATTTTATGTTAAGGAAAAAGCAAAAATTCCGGCGGAATATTTTTTGGTTTTTGATTTCTTTAAAAATCAGGATAAGAATACACGGATTGCTAATTTTCCTCAGCCGACTTTTTGGGGCTGGACAAATTATAACTGGGGGAACCAGCTGTACAGCGGATCAGGCTTTTTGTGGTATGGGATAAAGCAGCCGATTTTGGACCGCGCTTTTGATGTCTGGTCAAAACAAAATGAAAATTACTATTGGGAAATTTCGTATGCTTTGTATTCTAAAAACAGAGAGCTTTTTGAAAATATTTTGGAAAAATATCAAGTCAATTGGTTGTTGGTGGACGGGAATGTGATTAATCCGGGAGCGGAAAAGGCTTTGTTTTTGGAGGAATTGGAAAAACTGCTTATGGCTGACAGCTCACAGCTTACAGCAAACAGCAACAAGCAATCAGCTATAAGCTATAAGCAGAAACTTGAACTGGTGCAGACTTTCGGCAAAATAAAGATTTATAAAATTAATTTGGAAACAGGAGTTAATGATTTTGTGTGGTTGGGAGAGAATTTGCCAGTTATAAATTCTTATGAATGGGGAAATTACGACAGAGCGTATGGTGAGATTGGGAATTACATTTCAATTGACCGTCATTCTGGGGAGGATCCGCCATTTGGCGGAGACGACTCCAGAATCGATGTTGGACAAGCCAGCATGACAGAAGAAGTTTATTACCCTTTCCGTTCGGTTTTTACCGGCCGGAAAACTGATGAGCTTGATATAGAAATTGAGGATTTGGGGGACAGAATTGTTTTTAAAGCTCCTTTACCTGATGGGTTTGAAAACTATTTGATTGAACTGCCAAAAGATTATGACGGGAAAGAGTTGGTGGAGGTTGATCCGGGAAGCTTTGAAACTAAGTATTTTTTACCAACTATTGATTCTGACGGACAAACACTTTCGGTTGTCTTTCCGAAAATAAAAGGTTTGCTTTCTGCTGAAATTAATCCCTCTAAGCAAAATCTTCAGGCTATAAACTGTAATCAATTTAGTCAAGGACAAGTTGGTCTTGAAAATATGCAGGGACTGGTTAGGTTGCAGGCGCAGGATGCCACTAATTGCGGGGCGAGTTTTTATCTGCCGGATTTATCACATAAATATGCTTATTTAATTTCTGCAGAAGCAAAGAATATTTCCGGCAAGCCGCTTCTTTTTTGGCTGGAAAATTTAACAAACAGAAAAGCGGATCAAGAGGTGTACCTTGAAAATTCCAAATTCCAAGCACCAAATTCCAAACAATCCCAAAATACAAAATACAAAATACAAAATACTTTTGTTCAACCCCCGATGGCGGATGACGGACTTGGGTATACCTTACATTTTGATAATATTTCAATCGGCCGGCAGGAGTCGATAAACGAGCTGGGGAAGATTTCCGTACTTCCGATTCCGTATAATTTTTTAACTTCGTTAAAATTAACTCAAATCTCAAATCTCAAATCTCAAAACCAAAACGCAAAATTAAAAGCTAATTCCCTTTTAATCAGTCATCCTAATCCATCACTTTATAAAGTTCAAATTAATGGAGAAATTAGGTCAAACGAAATTTTGATTTTGTCGCAATCTTACCATTCAGGTTGGCTGGCTTTTAATCTTGACACAAAAAGAATAATCAAAGACCATTTTGTGGTTAACAATTGGTCTAATGGGTGGATATTGCTCGCTAACACCCAACCACTATTACCTAACACCTATATTTTATTTTTCTGGCCGCAATATTTGCAGTATCTGGGATTTGGATTTTATTTGATTATTTTGCTTTTTTGGCTGCGCGCTAAATCAAGAAAATAAGCCACCATTTTTTCTTTGTCAAAAGGAACAAGCATTTTGGGATAATCAAAAAGACCTTTAATCATTATCAGTCTTGTTCCAAGATAAAGAGGGTCAGCCACCCAATCATATTTAATTCTAAGACCTTTTAATATATCTTCAAAATTAAATTCTTTCGTGTTTTTTAAAATAAGATATAGATCTATAAAATCTCTAGCCTTTTCTCTTGAGAGGATCGTGTCAATTTTATTAACGGCAATATCAAACAGATTATCAATTTCTAAGTCGTTATATTTCTTATCTTTTTTTGTTCTTTCAAAAGCCCAAAAATTAAAATCAGTTTTAAGTTTCTCCGTTTTTCCTTTTTTAAGAAAAAAAATTTTTGCTGTGATTCCTTGTTGGTAATCAACAACATTTACACCGATCTTTTTAAAAATAGGTTTAATATATGAAGCTAACATTTGATAATCAATTTCGTTAGCAGAAAAAAAATCTAAATCTTCGGAGAGACGGTGCTGGAAATAGAATTCGGATAAGGCGGTGCCACCGCTTAAGTAAAAATTATCGGTAATAAATTTGTTTTTACTTAAGACATCAAGTACTTCTTTTTGAAACTCGGTTAAAATGCTTTTCATTGTCAACAAAGAATATATTCTTCGATATATTTGACTTTTAAGTTTCCTTCAACTTGATGTTTTATTTTCGGCCAATAATGGCGGAGTTTTTTTAAATCCAATTTTTCTCCATCTAAGCCGTAATTTATCAGCTGTAAAAGTCTCCATCTTTCGTACTCCTCCGGAAACTGTTTTAAATAATCTTCATCGGTTGACCAATTGTACATAGGGCTATTATAACTCATTGTTATTTATCTTCGAGCAGTATTAAGTTATAATCTTCACGATGACTTTTTTGGTATTTATATTAATTCTCTCGGTTTTAGTTTTAGTCCACGAAACAGGGCATTTTTTAGCGGCTAAAAAAGCCGGCATTAAGGTGGAAGAATTTGCTTTTGGACTGCCGTTTACCAAACCGATTTTAAGCAAAAAGAAAAGGGGGACGATTTATTCGGTTTATCCTTTGATTTTTGGCGGATTTGTAAAATTATATGGAGAAGACGGTTTAACGGAAGATCAAAGACCAAAGATCCCGCCTTGCCGGCGGGCAGGCAAAGATCCAAACTATGGACGAGCGTATTTTGAGAAGTCAATTTTTAAACGGGCTTCGGTTTTACTGGCGGGGGTGTTTATGAATTTAGTTTTGGCCATTGTTTGTTTTTCGATTTTGTATTTTGTTTGGGGAATTCCGACCAAAACCGGTAAAGTAATTGTGGAAGCGGTGAGAGAAAATTCGCCGGCGCAAGCCGCCGAAATAAAGCCGAACGATTGGATTGTGGCGGTTAATGGTGATTTTATTAATGAAGGTGACCAACTTATTAAAATTACTCAAGGAATGGCCGGCCAAAAAGTAAAGCTGGAAATTTCCCGAAGAAATGATAATCCATGCAAACCGCCGGCAGACAATGTTCTTGGCGGGATGGCAACGACTGAATTCGGATTTAATTGTAACGGAGAAAATTTATTAATTTTTTTAATTCCAAGGGAAAATCCGCCGGCAGGGGAAGGACCCCTGGGAGTGATTATTACCGACAGTATTTTTAAGAAATACCCTTTTTATATTATGCCGTTTTTAGGCGTAAGAGAGGGATTCAAGGATTCTTTAGGTTGGGGGAAAATGGTCTTAAGTTCGCTTGGCCAGATGGTTTATAGTTTAATTACCAGGGGAAAAGTGCCGGAGGGAATTGCCGGTCCGATAGGTATATATCAAATTACCGGGGAAGCGGCTAAGGCCGGCTGGATGGCAGTTTTACAATTGCTGGGAATTATTTCAGTGAATTTGGCGATTGTAAATATTTTGCCAATTCCGGCCATGGATGGAGGAAGACTGGTTTTTTTAGGATTTGAGCTGGTTTTTAAGAGAAAAGCACCGCCCAAAATTGAGGCGGCAATTAACAGCGTTGGCCTGATGATTTTATTGGGATTAATGTTTCTGATTACCGTTAAAGATTTATTAAGACTGGCGGGTGGGTAAAATGTTGGATAAAAAAACCGCCGAAAAAATTTTAGTCGAAATAAAGAAAGCCAATCGGATTTTGCTTCCGCTCCATATTTCACCGGACGGCGACTGTGTCGGTTCGGTTTTGGCTATGGATTTGTTTTTAAGATCGCTGGGCAAAAAAACAAAAATTATTTCTTATTCAAAAATCCCCAAAAACTATTTATTTTTGCCGGGGATGGCGGAGGTTGAAATTGTTGACTTTGCAAAAATAAACTTATCGGATTTTGACCTGCTTGTCTTCCTGGATATTGCCCAGGAAACCATGATTACCAAAAAACAGCTCCCCCGGAAATTTCCTTGGAGTTCTAAAAGTATAATTATTGACCATCATTTTACCAATACCAAGTTTGCCGGTATTAATTTAATTGACAAAAAGACCAGTTCTTGCGCTGAGTTGCTTTATGATCTTTTTAAATTTTGGAAAATTGAAATTGACAAACAAACCGCCAATTTACTTTTTTTAGGGATTTTTTCCGATACCGGCTGTTTTCAGTATCCTTTAACTTCGGCAAAAACATTTAAAATTGCTTCCGTCTTGATGGAAAAAGGTGCGGATTTAAACCAAATAGTGTTGTTGCTGTTTCGGTCTTATGGTATAAAAACTTTAAAATACTGGAGTAAGGTGCTTGAAAATATGCGGATTGATGAAAGTGGTAAATTTGTTTGGTCAAAAGTCAGCCAGGAAGAACTGAAACGGTTAGATATCCAGCCTGAAGACATTGAAGGTGCGGCCAGTTTGTTTTGCCCGGTGATAAAAGGAACGGAATTTGGTATAATTCTGGATGAATGCGGAGGTTTTATTAAGGGAAGTTTGCGTTCCCGCCAAGGGTTTGATGTTGCCCAAATTGCCGGTAAACTGGGGGGCGGTGGGCATAACCAAGCGGCCGGGTTTACTTTAAAAATGCCGTTTGGAGAAGCGGAAGAAAAAGTACTGAAGGTGGCGAGAAAAGCAATAAAATAAACAAAGACGAAAGCGAGGTGTGATTAATAAATAAAAAATGGCGACAATTGTTAAAAAACAACCAGGCCAAACGGAAGACCAACTCATTGCCCAATTCAGAAAAAAAGTTTTGATTGACGATGTTTTGGGGGAATTAAAAAAAAGAGAATTTTATGTTCCGCCCTCAAGGCAAAAATACGAAAAAAGAAAATCAGGTAAGAAGCCTTCCCGATAAAAATGTTAAAGAGTCAAATTGAGCAGCAAATAAAAGAAGCGCTGAAAGCGGGTGACCGCCGATTAGTGGAAACATTGCGTTTTTTGATTTCCGCGGTCAAAAATGCCGAAATTGATTCAAGAAGAGACGCGACCGATGAAGATGTGGTAATGGTCGTGCAAAAACAAGTGAAACAGCACCGGGAATCGATTGAAGCTTTTAAATCGGCCGGCCGCGACGATCTTTTTCAGGCAGAACAAGCCCAGCTTGAAATATTACAGGGATTTTTACCCCGGCAACTATCGGAGGAAGAAGTAAGAGTTATTGTTCAAGACACAGTTTCCTTGCTGCCGGAAGAAGAAAAGAATTTTGGGAAAGTGATGGGAATTATCATGGGAAAAGTTAAAGGAAAGGCAGGCGGAGATCTTGTAAGCAAAATTGTTAAAGAAAGTTTATGAATGTCGTTTTGGTTTCTTCTGAATCGCGTTATCCGTTGAGCCGTCGGAAAATCAAAAAAACAGTTTTGGACTATTTGGAAAAGACTGGTTTAGACGAGGCGGAGATTTCCATTGCGGTTGTCGGTTCCCGAAAAATAAGGCAGATAAACAAAAAGTGGCGCAATTTGGACGAGGTGACAACAGTTTTAACTTTTGGGTTGGAAGAGCCAAGGGATGAAAAAGGAATTTTAAGGATAGGGGATATTATAATTTCTTATCCGCAGGCGCGGGAGATTGCGATTGAGGATGAACTGACGATGGATCAGGCAATCGATAAACTGCTGGTGCACGGGATGGACAATCTTCTTGGTTCAAGATGACAAGACAACAGGAATAAGTGAATAGTCAAAGATAAAAAGATTATTCACTATTATTCTGTTTCCTGTTATCCTTTATCTATGTCTCGGACTTTTTATCTTAAGTATCGTCCCCAAACTTTTGCCGATTTGGACAGCACTACCGCCCGTGAGGAATTGATAAAAATATTTTCTTCAGGCAATCTTCCGCAGGCTTTTTTGTTTTCGGGCACCAAAGGCATCGGCAAAACTTCCTCCGCCAGGATTGTGGCCAAGGCAATTAACTGCACCGGTAAAAAACCAAATGAATTTGAACCGTGTAATAAGTGCGACAACTGTCTTTCGATAACGGCGGGTAATAATGTTGACGTGATGGAAATCGACGCCGCTTCTTTTACAGGAGTTGATGACATTCGGGATTTAAGAGATAAAATCCGCCTATCCCCGGCAAGTTTGAAGTATAAAGTTTTTATAATTGACGAAGTTCATCGTTTAAGCGGGTCAGCTTTTGATGCGCTTTTAAAAACTTTGGAAGAACCTCCACAGCACGTAATTTTTATTCTTTGTACGACTGATCCGGAAAAATTACCCAAAACGATTGTTTCCCGCTGTCAGCGGATTGCCTTTCACAAAGCGACCAAAAAAGAAATTGTGGAGAGGCTGAAAAAAAACTGTCTCGCGGAAGGACTGGAATTTGAGGAAGAAGCCCTGGTGCAAATTGTAAAAATATCCGAGGGCAGTTTTAGAGATGCGGTTAAAATTTTGGAACAGGTTTCTTTCTCCGGGAAGATTACTCTTGGGGAAGTCGATAAAATTGCCGGGATTTCCGGAGAATATAAACCGCAGGATTTACTGCACCTTTTGGCGGCAAGACAAACCAAAGAGGCGCTTTTATGGATCGGTCGGGCGGTTGAGGCGGGGGTAAGTTTAAAGATTCTCTTGGAAAATTTACTTGAAATTTTGAGAATAATAATTTTGTTTGAGTATGGGGTTGAAGAGGAAAAAGTTGAGGTTAATCTTACCGGCGGGCAGGCGAGGCAGCTGATTGATTTGCTCGCCTTGGCTTACACCGAGATGAAATTTGCGGTTATTCCTCAACTGCCGCTGGAGATGGCGGTGATTGAATGGTCCTCCTTCGTCCCGATGGTTATCGGGGCTTCGGAGGATAAAAGTGAAATAAAAAAAGAAAAAATTTCTCCGTTGTCCAATGCCAAATTTGTCCTTGAAGAAATTCAGGCTAAATGGCCGGAAATTTTAGAGAGGGTTAAACCGCTCAATCATTCAGTTTTGGCTTTTCTTAAAGCCTGCCGGCCAAAGGCAGTTGAAGGAAATTTTCTGATTTTGGAAGTCTTTTATAAATTCCACAAAGACCAATTAGAGTCAGAAAAATGCCGGCGTGTTTTTGAAAAAGCCGCTTCCGAAGTTTTGAATGATAAAGTGTTGTTAAAATGTGTGCTAAGCGATGAAAAACCAGCTAAACTGAATTCGGTTCCTTTACCAAAACCGAGCATCAAAAACGAAGACGAAGATGATATAATTAAAGTGGCGGAAGAAATATTTAATAACTAATATATTTTAAGGTTGAGGATGGGAAATGAGATGTGCGTCGGGAGGTGAGAGTGAGAAGTGTGTAAAAATGAACTCACCCTCACTTCTTATCCTCGACTCAATTCTCACATCTCATCCACACCCTGATGAATTATGTTTAATCCATTAAAAGGACTAGGTGACTTAAATCAAATGCGTAAGCAGGCGATGGAACTGCAAAAGCAATTGCAGGATGAAAAAATTGAAATAGATGAAGACGGTGTCCGGATTGTGATTTCCGGGGACCAAAAAATATTGGAATTTGAAAACAGGGATGTCTCAGACGAAACCGTGAGAAACAAATTGAATAAAGCGATTAAGTCATCCCAGGAAGTAGCGGCCAGAAAACTTTCTTCCATGACCGGCGGACTGCAGGGACTTTTGGGCAAATAATTTCTTTTCAATTTTTTGAGGCCAAGTTTTTGTCTTTCGTGCGTAAAAAATTCATTAGTTTAGCGTAATAAACAAATTGTGCGTGGAAGACTAAAAAAAGAGGCTGAGTGGTTTTTGGAATTTTTTTGAATAAAAATTTATGATTTGTGGTAGAATTTCTTCATGCAGATTCCAAGAGCGATTTCAAATTTAGTTGAGGCTTTTGAAAAGTTGCCCGGCATCGGACCGAAAACCGCCCAAAGGCTGACTTTTTATTTACTCCATGTTCCCCAGGAAATGCTCGAAGAATTTGCCTCTTCCCTGCAGAATCTTAAAAAAAATACCGTTTTATGTTCAATTTGTTTTAATGTGGCTGAGCATGATCCCTGTCTGCTTTGTTCCGACCGGAACCGCGATCATAGTATGATTTGCGTCGTGGAACAACCGCTGGATGTTTTGGCTCTTGACCGGAACGGGCACTACAAGGGGGTTTATCATGTCCTGCACGGGGCAATTTCACCCCTGAACAATATCGGGCCGGATGATATTAAAATAAAAGAATTATTAGATAGAGTTTCAGAGACGCCCGCCGATTCGGCGGGTTTCAAAGTTTCAGAAATCATTTTAGCGACTAACTCCAATATGGAGGGTGAGGCTACGGCAATGTATATCGCGAAAGAACTACAAAGATGCAAAGATATAGAGAAGCAGAGTTTCAAAGTTACGCGGTTGGCGCATGGGTTGCCCGTTGGCGGGGATGTGGAATATGCCGATGAAGTAACTCTCCAAAGAGCTTTGGAGGGCCGGCGAGAGTATGGGGTATAATAATTTAAAATTAATTTTAAAAAGAAACGAATTTTTAATGTTTAAAAATTAAATAATTTAGATTTGATTAAAAATTTGAAATTAAAAATTAAAAATTAAGTTTATGGTCAATAAAATAGTTGCCGATTCTTTTGAAACTTTAGGTGGGGCGGTTAAACAAGTTGGAGATGATATTGCCGAAAATCTCGGATTAAAACCGGTTGATTCGGCGGGTACTTCCGAACAGACAGGTCAACAGCAACAACAGGCCCAAGCCAGCCGGATAAAAAAATCGGTTGCCCGCTATCGTCAGCTTCAAGAAGAAATTAAGCAGTTGCAGACAAAAAGAAGCCAGGAAATGGTAAAATACGGGGAGCCCGGTTTTACTGACGAGCAAAAACAGCAAAGCCGGATAAAACAGTTAGAGGTAGGAAAGGAAGATAAATTGCCGCCGTTACCTGTCCAGCGGGCTTCCAAAAAAACCGAAAGCCTGCGAGGTGTAAGCGGATAGTTACATAAATGAAAGAAAATAGAAACTCTGCTAAAGACAAGGTATGATGAAGAAAAAGGCAAGGGATTATTGAATGATACTTTTAGTTTTGAACTAGGAGAAGTCGTGAGGTTAAAAACGGTTTCTATTTCAGGTCAGGGAGAGAGAGGGGATTTCAGTCGAATCTGGGAGAGATTTAATTTACCGTGCTTTACCTAAAACAACAATGAAACTTTATAATACTCTTTCCCGTAAACTTGAGGATTTTAAACCAATTTCCGATAAAGAAGTCGGTATTTATTCCTGCGGCCCGACGGTTTATTGGAATCAGCATATCGGCCATATGTATGCCTATACCCAATGGGACTGTTTGGTGAGAACTTTCAAATACCTGGGTTATAAAGTCAGATGGATAATGAACATAACGGATGTCGGCCATATGACCTCAGATGAGGATACCGGTGAAGACAAAATGGAAAAGGGGGCCAAAAGAGAAGGGAAAAGTGTTTGGGGTATTGCGGATGAATATCTTGCTCAGTTTAAGGGAAGCTTAAAACTTCTTAATATTCAAGAGCCGGATGTTTTGTGCCGGGCGACCGAGCATATAAATGAGCAAATCGAGTTAATCAAGAAAATAGAGAAGAACGGATTTACTTATCGCACCCAAACGGGGCTGGTTTTTGATACTTCTAAATTTCCCGGTTATGCTGATTTTGCCAAATTAAATTTAGATGAGCAAAACTCCGGGTTAAGAGTGAAAATTGATCCGGAAAAGAAAAAACCCTGGGATTTTTTGCTTTGGGTTACTAATCAACCCGGTCACGTTATGCAGTGGGACAGTCCTTGGGGAAAGGGTTTTCCCGGCTGGCATATCGAATGTACGGCGATGTCGATTAAATATTTGGGTGAGCAGTTTGATATCCATACCGGCGGTAAAGAACATATTCCGGTCCACCATACTAATGAAATTGCTCAAGCTTTTGGTGCTTTTGGCCGTCAAACCGCAAATTATTGGTTGCACAATGAATGGCTGGCTTTTGACGGCCAAAAAATCAGCAAGTCGTTGGGGAATTCGATTTTGGTTTCTGATTTGCAGGAAAAAGGTTTTGATCCGTTGGCTCTGCGCTATTTGATTTTGACTTCCCATTACCGTTCAGGGTTAAATTTTACCGAGGCAAGTTTAGAGGCGGCTTGTGTTGCTCTTGATAAACTTAGGAATCGATTTAAGGAGTGGGGAAGCGAAAGAAAAGAAAAGATCGGTCTTTCGGTGCAAGCCCAGGGGTTTAATAGTAGTTTCAAATCAGCTCTTTCAAACGACTTGCAAATGCCTCAAGCCTTGGCGGTTTTATGGACAATGGTTGACGACAAACAAATTAATAAGTCGGAAAAATTTGAACTTTTAAAAAATTGGGAGAAGGTATTGGGTTTGAAGTTGGATAAGAAACCAGAAGTATTAGAAATACCGCAAGAAGTAAAAGATTTATTGGGTAAGAGAGAAAAATTGAGGGATGAGAAAAAATGGGAAGGATCTGATGAAATCAGAAAAAAAATTGAAAGTTTAGGCTGGGTTGTTGATGATACAAAAGAAGGATCTATTGTAAAATTGAAGAAGTGAAAAAAGGTTTAATTATTTTATTGTGCCTTATCGGTCTACTGGAGGTTGGGAATTTGGTTTTTTTGGACTGGCAGTACATTAGCAAGAGTAAGAGTAAAAGTGAAGTTCAATTTGCAGACTGGAAGGATGAAGAAGATAAGCTTGCTACCGCTTCCTGCGAGCTTTCGTGCAAAGAAATTATTGAGGAGGAAATTCAGCAGGAGTTGGCCAAACTGCCTGCCTTAGCGGGTCAAAGTTCGGTCTCGCCGGCGGCTCCTTTAAAGATTCCTACCCAGTCAAACAACAAGCCAAAAATTGTTTATGTTCCCTTAATTACCGATGGTAGCGTTTCCGCCGCCGAATGGACGGGTATTGTTCCTTCCGAATTTTATTTTGATCCGGCGAATTATCCAAGCGCCAAAGAATTTCGTTTTGAAGCATATTTGTCTTCGGCAAATGACGATCGGGGTTTTGCCCGCCTTTATGACGCGACAAACAAAAGGGGAGTGGATTTCAGCGACCTGTCTTTTAATAAAAGCGAATTTACACGGATTGAATCAAGCGCGGTTAAGATCTGGAACGGCAATAATAAATACACCATCCAACTTCGGTCGGTAAACGGGACAAAGGTTCAGGTAAAAGAAGCGAAACTAAAAATTTATTATTAATTTTTTTTTAAAGATTTCCCCCGTAAACAAAAGCCAGTCCCTGTTTCTGTCCGATCTCTTTGGCTTTCATTATTGTTTTAATTGGAGTGGGCGGAGTATCGGTCATTCTTGCATGCGGAAAAAAGCGGGTGACGTGCCAGGGGGTTTGGGAGCCTAAATTTTTGACAATCCAGGCAGCAATATTTTTCAGGTCTTTTTCGTCATCGTTCCAGCCGGGGATAATATTGGTGACGCATTCGATGTGAATTTTAGGATATTTATCATGAACGTACTTGGTGGTGTCAAAAACTCCTTTTGCCCGAGGAATACCGATTAATTTTTGATAAAAGTTATCAGATGGGCTTTTTAAATCAACCCGGTAAATATCCAGATACGGGGCAATAACATCAATAGCCTGAGTGGTGGCATAGCCGTTGGTGACCCAACAGGTATACATATCGAAATTTCTAGTTTCTAATTTCAAATTTCTAATTTCTTTACAACAATCCAAAGAGTATTCAAGCCATATTGCCGGTTCGTTATAGGTAAAAGCAATGCCGTCCGCTTTAAGTTTTATGGCCATTTTCACTACCTGCGCCGGAGACAGATATTTTTCGTTTTTTAAGTTTAGAAGCGAGCAGTCGACATAGCTGATTTCGGAGTTTTGGCAAAATTGGCAGCGGAAATTACAACCATAGGTTCCCAGAGAAAGGCACATCGAGCCGGGCCGGAAACGGTAAACCGGTTTTTTCTCAATCGGATCAAGATTAATGGAGGAGACAATGCCGTAAATTGAGGAATATAACCGGCCGTCTTTATTAATCCTGGTTTGACAAAACCCCCAGCCGTTGTTTTCCACCACGCATTTTTTTTGGCAGGTTAAACAACGGACGGATTTATTTTTAAGTTTTTGGTAAAGAAGAGCTTCATGCATTTTTTTTATTTTAAAAGAACCTGTATAATAAATCAATGAACGTCTTGGGGATAGATCCCGGTTTGGCTTCGGTTGGTTGGGCGGTCTTGAAATTTGATAAAGGCCTTTTTAAATTAATTGAATGCGGCTGTATCGAAACGGAAAAAGAGACCCCTTTTTCTTCGCGGCTGGGTATTATTTTTGAAGAAACAAAAAAACTTTCCGAAAAATTTGACCTGGATGTTTTGGCGGTGGAAGAACTTTATTTTGCCAAAAATGTCAAAACGGCAATTTCCGTCGCGCAGTGTTTGGGGGTGATTAAACTGGCGGGATGTCTGCTAAAGTTGCCTGTTTTTGAATATACCCCCCTTAATGTTAAAATGACGATTACCGGATACGGCCGGGCGGAGAAGCGTCAGGTTGAAGCGATGGTCAAACAGACTTTGGGACTTAAAAACGGGATTAAGCACGGTCATGCTTCCGACGCGGTGGCAGTGGCTTTAACCCACTGCTTTACCAATCAAAAAATAAAAATATGATTTCAAAACTGTCAGGAAAAGTTACTTTTAAGGGTACCCATAAGATTGAAATTGATGTTAATGGGGTGGGTTACGAAGTCTTTGTTTCTGTCGGTGATTTGGATAAACTGAAGATCGGGGCTGAAGCGGAAATTTTTATTTACCACCATATTGCTGAGGATAAAAACGACTTGTATGGTTTTTTAAACCGGCAGGACCGGCTTGTTTTTGAAATGCTGATAGGCGTGTCGGGAGTTGGTCCAAGAACAGCCCAGAATATTTTCTCTATCGGCAGCGGAGAAAAAATTTTGGGAGCGATTTCAAAGGCGGATGTTAATTTTTTTAAACAAGTTAAGGGTTTGGGGGGCAAGGGGGCGCAGAGAATTATTGTTGATTTAAAAGCTAAGGCCGGCTCGGTTGCGGATCTCGATTTTAACCTTGAAGCTGAAGATGAATCGGTTTTTGAAGCACTGCTTAACTTGGGTTTTATGAAAGGCGAAGCCCGGGGGGTTTTAACCAGCCTGCCGGAGGAGTTAAAGACAGAAAATGAAAAAATAAAATTTGCTCTTAGGCAATTGGGAAGAAAATAAAATGAAAGATGCGGTTGACCCTAATGACCAGCCTGGTGAGGAAAAAATTGAGCAAAATTTGCGACCGCAAAAACTAACCGAATTTATCGGCCAGCCGGAATTAAAAAAACAACTGCGGATTTTTATTGCGGCAGCCAAGAAACGGCACCAGTCAATGGAACACCTGCTTTTTTACGGTCCGCCCGGTTTGGGAAAAACAACCCTTGCTTGTTTGCTGGCCAAAGAAATGGGGGTCAATATCCGCATCACTTCCGGCCCGGCTTTAGAGAGGGCAGGCGATCTGGCTTCAATCTTAACTTCACTGGAGGAAAGTGATATTTTTTTTATCGACGAAGTTCACCGTTTAAATAAGGTGGTTGAAGAAACACTTTATCCGGCGATGGAGGATTTTAGATTGGATATGGTGCTGGGAAAAGGGCCGGCGGCCAGAACTCTGCGTTTGGAATTAAACCATTTTACGATTGTGGCAGCGACGACGAGGATCGGTTTATTGTCGGCCCCGATGCGCGACCGCTTCGGCTTTGTCCAGAGAATTAATTTTTATAATAACGATGATTTGGAAAAAATTATTTTGCGTTCAGCGGAAATTCTGGGCATTGAAATAGACAAAGAAGCTTTGTCGGAAATTGCCAAAAGATCAAGGGGAACGCCGCGGGTGGCCAACCGGATTTTAAGAAGAGTAAGAGATTTTGCGGAAGTGGAAGCGGGCGGGAAAATCACGCTGCCGGTGGCGAAAGAAGCGCTTAAACTGCTGGAAGTAGATGACTTCGGTTTGACCGATGCTGACCGTTTAATCCTTCGGTGTATTGCGGAAAAACACGGGGGCGGTCCGATCGGGATTGAGACTCTGGCAGCTTCGGTCAGTGAAGACATCGGGACGATAGAGGAGGTTTATGAACCTTACCTAATGCAAATCGGCTTTTTAAAAAGAACTCCTCGGGGAAGAATGCTCACGGGTACCGCTTTTGAAGCTCTCGGATTGGTTGTCCCCAATAAAATTAAACAAGAACAATTTGAAATTTAAATCTAAGAAATTATTTATTTTACTTCTTCTAATTTTTATTTTTGGGGCGGTTTATTTTTTGGGCAGTAAAATTGACTATAATTTAATCAGAGATTACATTGAGAGAGCTGGAGTTCGGGGACCGGTTGTCTATATTTTGCTGACGTTAATTAGTTTTGTTTTTGCCCCCTTAAGCGGCACGCCGCTTTTCTTCGCCGGCTGGGTTCTTTTCGGTAAATATTTTCAAATTTATAATTTTATCGCCGCTTATGTTGGAATGCTGATTAACTTTTCGATTGCCCGTCGGTGGGGCAGAGAGAGGGTGGTGAAATTTGTCGGGGTTAAAAATATGGCGCAGGTCGATAAGTTTACCGAAAATTACGGTGAAAAAACCTTATTTCTTTTGCGCTTATCCCAAGGTTATTTCCAGGATTTTCTTTCTTACGCTTTCGGCTTGACCAAAATAAAATTTTCCTCTTATGCCTTTATTTCCTTTCTGGCCCCCGTCCCCTGGCTGCTTTTCTGGCAGTTTTACGTCATTAAAAAAATTAGTAATTTAAGCGACCTGACGGTTTGGTTTGTGTGGTTAACAATCCCCATTTTTCTCGGCTCGATTTTTATCCTGTCAAAAATGAAAAAAAAGATGCCAAAAACCGGCTTTTAGATTCATTTTGATATAGGCGAGACAGGCAATTGGCTGGCAAGGGGAAAAAACAGAAGAACCCTTACCTTCTATTGTCCGTCTTCCGGAAAGTGTTTTTACTTTAAAATATCCTTCGGCAGAAGAATTTATAAAAGAAACGCAAAACAACGTCGGGTTATTAGCCAGGCTGGTAGAGGAAAAACAAACAGATGCCGTTATTAACCCCGATCTTTCTTCACTCAGATGGTTTGGGGAAGCGGGAGAGCTTCCTTATTTTAAGCCTTCGAAACTTCTTTCTTTATTGAAAGCCCCGGAAAGTGATCTTGAGAACGGTTGGGTAGTTTTGGAAACAAGGACAAACAGCCCGGAAGCGGCCGACCGCATTTAAGAGAAACCCATATACATTTAAATAAAGAAGATATTGCCGCCTCTCTTTATCCTTGCTTGGAAAATTCGGAAAGGCAAGTAAGGATTTCTAATTTAGGATTGACGGTTTTAATGTTTTATGAATATTTGAATAGAATGCAAAAAATTGGTTTGCTTTTTGGAATGAAAGAGGAAGGATGTTTTAAAAATATAAGCAATTTAACTGAAGAGGGTGTAAAGAAGATAGTCGGAGAGCGGGGAAAAGAGTTGATCTTAAATGGTTATCGTTTTAGCCGTGATCAAAATATTGGCCAGTTGGCGCTGGTCGTTTCAATTGCGGCCTTGGCTGGAAATCCTGAAGCGGGGGTGGTTGGACTGGAAAGGCATATGAATTGGGAAATATATCGGCTTGCGAGAGAAGCAGGTTGTTTAACAGGAAATTTAAACAGCCTGGCAGATTTATTTAACCTGGTAACCTGCGGGGCTAAATATTAAAATATCCCAAGTGGCTTCATCCCTTAATATTTCTTAGTTTTTCTTATTTTCTGTTACAATTTAACTTAGGATTTCCGCGTTTACCACCTCAACACATCTTTTTTATGAAGGTTTATTCCCGTTTTAATCATCGAAGTGATAAATGTAATAAGCATGATTAGGCAAAGAATGGCGATAGCAATGTCATATTGAGAAAACATCTGTCCCAAAACGGGAAAAGTGAAAGTCTTTGAAAAGTACATATATACGGCCAGCAAACTGATAATAATTCGAAATTCGGTTGGGCCAAGCAATCCAAAAGAAAGTTTAAAGGTGTTTTCTATAGATTTTAAGATCAGCACGTGAGTTTCTAGCGCTAAATATAGAGCCACCGTAATGAGGGCTAAATCTATGCGTAAATAACTGGAATAGCCAAACCCAATACCGGCGACAATAACCGAGAGGGAATCTACGGTGTGGTCAATGTAATATCCATAATTTGGGCGTGTCTTTTTTCTGAATCTTGCGAGGCTGCCATCAAAGGAATCACCAAACCAATTTATAAAAAGACCGATTATAACCAGAGCCAGATACAGTTTTTCGGTTGAGCCAAGAATAAACCCTGCAGCGCAAATAAGAATACCTATAAAGCCAATTACCGTAAGATGGTCTGAGTTTATGTATGAAGGAATTCTCGGGCAAATGTATTCTTTTGCCTTTTCTTCGATTCTGGCGGTTATACCGGTGTTAATAGATTCGTGTTCGTCTCTTTTGTATTTTACTGCTTCGATCTGCAGATTTTCCAGCACGTTCTCTTTTACCCATTTCTTTATTACCGGTACTATTTGTTCGGAAAAAATCTCTTCAACTTCGTCTTCAAAGAAAAGCTCAAACATCCTATTTTTATTGCCATTAACGGTCATATTCTCTAATTATACAGAAACGTAGACTATAAAACGAGCATGGTTTTACACCCTTTCTACCGGATAGCTTCATCTTTCTAGTTTGACGCATTTTTCTTCAAAAATTATTTTTTTAAATTTGTTGAAAAACCCATCTCTTCCTAACAGGGGAACCGAGATTTCGTAAGAAAAATCGATTTGCGTATCAAAACTTATAGTTTGAAGAAGACATTTAACATTATGCGTATAAGCGTTAACGACGATTGTCCCAATTCCTCTAGTTGATTGAATCTGCCCCTTTTTAACTTTAATATTTAATCTTTCCGCAAAAAAAGCCGGAAACAAATTTCTCTCCGATCCGGAATCTATGAGGGCGTTAATCGGATTGGGGAATATTTGGTGGCAATAACTTATTCTTACGGGGATAAAAGGATAAAAAATTTGTTTGGTTATTTTTCCTGATTTAGGATCTTGTTTTGGGTGAAAAAGATATGGGTAGACGATGATAGACATCAAGGTGCAAAAACCTGATCAAAAGGCAGTACTTTAGTATAAATCGAATTTTTATCGTTAGCCTTTGCTAATTTCTTTTCAAGCTGTTCAAGCGTTTTAGCAGAAGCATTAACTTTTTTTCCGTCTACACTTAACGCCACCCATTTGTTTTCGTATGGGGTGAGAATATTTGAAATATCTTTGGGTTTCGGAAAGCTTTTTTGTTTCATAAGGGTATTATACACTTTGGTTTAATAAAACTTCAATAATAATAAAGAGCTTGCTTGAGCACTTTGATTGTTTCCGGTGTTAAGGGAGAACCTGCCGGTTTATTGATTTCTTCTCCCACGATTTGGCAAATTCTTTGCATCGTTTCGGTGAAATTAATTTCGTTAGGTAAATTCTTGGGTATTTCAACAGACGAAAATTGTGACAATAAAGAATAAGACTCTTTTTTACCAGGTACTCTCTCTTTTCCACGATATTGATAAGAAAAGGTGATTATGCTTTCCTTGTCAGGTGCTTTTTTATCGGCAAAGATTGCTGATTCGGTTGGCGCCTCTAGAAAGAAATGAGCCATAAGGGGGAAGAAGTATCCAGCGTCTTCTTTAATATATTTTCTTGCACGAAGTTCTATCCAACATCCCCTGCCTAAGCCTTTCCACACGGTTAATCGGTCGCCCCGACTTTCTTTCTGCCAATTTCCCTTTCTTTTTAACATTAAAATAATTTCCTCTACCGCTTGCCAAGGATCATTTGGATTTACTCTTTCCGTCATTTATTCCTGATAATACATTAATGTTTTGTCTTGTCAATTCCGTATCTAAAGGGATAGTGAGAACGCAAAGCTGCTATAATCTATATAATAAAAAAATGGACACATTGATTGTTCCCGGATTTTCATTAAAAAATAAAGATTGGGCAGAGGAGGTTCAAAGAAATCTAATGCCAATTAATTCAAGGATTCATTATTGGTCTCATTGGGAAACCGGACAGGCAGAGGACAGTTGGGTTGGTAAAGAAACAAAAGAGATAATTAGTCACGAGAATCTAATCATTAACATAATTGCCAAATCAATAGGAACCCTGGTGGCAATGAAAATTTTAAAATTGAAGCTGAAACTAATAAACAGAATTATTTTATGTGGTATCCCGCTGAATGATTTTCACCCGGGGGATAAGGAATTTTATGAAGCATTAAAATTATTAGACGAGAAAAATATATTATGCATTCAAAACGAAAATGACAACCACGGGACTTTTTTCGATGTGGAAAAATTTGTCCACGCGATTAATCCTAATATTAAAATTATTTCCAAACCCCGTTCCGATCACGAGTACCCTTATTTTGAAGATTTCGCTGTGTTCTTGAAAAATTAAAGTGAAGCAATATATTTTGCCATTTTTTCGTAATATCTGGCCCAAATGGGAATCCTTTCTTCATATGGATACTCGGCAAAAGTTCTCGTTTCCCCTTTGAATTTTAGGAATTTATCCCAAGGTTGAATAAAGACTTGATCTCCGATTAAACTTTCGTTAACTTCAATCTCGTATCTTTCAACAAAAGTAACTGGTTCCTTGCCTGGTTCCCCAAAAGAAATAGCGCATTCAAAATACCCGCTTCTGTCTTTGAAAGGTTTTAGAATTTCCAGTAATTTTTCCGGTGGAACTGTTTTTTCCAAGTATGTAGTAAAAGGTCCCGGAAAACCTAAGGCGTTAATATATAGGGAAGCATCTTCTCTGACAATAGGTATTTTTAACTCGTTTGAAGCTTGAATTACGGTATACTCGGCAACTTCCTTACTGGTGGCCGCTTGAATTTCGGGATAATCCTTATCTATAAATTCATACTCTATCCCGTATTTCGGAAAAACAAAATCAACAATTTTTATTTTACCTTTATTTCTGGTGATTACTCCGACTTTCATAAGTAAAATTATAACCCAAAATCTATTAAAATTGGGGCGTAAGTCTCAGTATATGGTTTCTATATAATTTTCTTGATAAAATGCAGAAATGGTAAATGAAACAAATTGGCAAGAAGTAAGGAACCAGTTTGAGAAAGAGATAGTGGATAAATTGAAGGGATTGCCAGGACACGGAGAGGTTTCTAAAAATCTTTTTGAATTTAGGTCAATGATTTCTCATGAGATGCCAGAAACTGCACCCAAAGAATTGTTTCAAAAGCTGATTAAAATCTTGTTGCTCGGGAAGAAAGTTGATTTAGAAAGCGTAAAGAAAAAATATCTATCCTCAGAACTAAGGGAAGAGGAGCAGCTTATTAAAAGGCATTCAGTTAAGTTTAGTGAATTACAAAAATCAGCCGCAAATTGGGTGCAGTCTAATTTGTCTGAAGAAGAGTTACAAATGCAGTGGAAAAATCACGAGACATGGCTTCCAAGAAGACATACGATTTACAAAAATCCAGATTTGCCATTTCAAAAAATAGCCAGAGATACTTTAGCTAGGTTTTGTTTAATTAAGGAGGTGTCAAGTAAACTTTCTGTTGGGATAGTGGGAACGCAAAGCCGTTAGGCCTTGAGTTTATCGAAAGGCTACCTTTTGAACTTACATTGTTAAACCAATTATGATATAACATTTTTAAGAAGAAGCTAAGAAACCCCACACCAACTCACTATTTTTTTGGAATATAATCAGGATAGAAATGGAAAAGAAACCAAAACCAATCTTTGTTACCAAAAACTTTAATCTTGCTTCGTGGAAAAATAAAAAGGTAAATATATACCTGAATGCTAAAGGTGAGATTTTTTGCGAGAGCTTCAATATAAAAGATTACAGTAGAGACAGGAGATATAGACGCATGTATTGGTTCACGAAAGGTTATTTAGACAAGAAAAGAAAGAAGTATGATATTAATAATATTTTTTACATGACAATAGGGGATTTGCGGTGGATTATGTGGAAGAAAGATGTAAAATTTATCTCGCGAGATAGAATTGAGGAAATTGTTCATTGGGAAAACCAAATTGGTCATATCAAAGATGACATTATTGAAAGAGTTAAAAAATACATCGAAAACCAAATATATAAGGAAAGGATAGGAGAAGGTAAGAAACTTAATAGTTAGTAGTTTTTTAGTAGTTTTATGGGTTCAGATTTTCAAGGTGTAAATACTTCACACCTCCGGTATTTTATCAGTAAATAATTTTTCTGTTATAATTTAGCCATGAGTTTGAGTATAGGGATAGTCGGGCTTCCTAACGCTGGTAAATCAACGCTTTTTAATGCCTTGCTTTCAAGGCAAATTGCCAATTGCGCGCCGTATCCGTTTTGTACCATCGAACCTAATGTTGGGGTGGTGGAAGTGCCGGACTTAAGATTAAAAGTTTTGGCAGAGATTGTACATACGGAGAAAATTGTTCCCGCCATTGTTGAGTTTAAAGACATTGCCGGTTTGGTGGCGGGCGCTTCGAAAGGTGAAGGGTTGGGCAATAAATTTTTGTCGCATATCCGCGAGTCGGCCGCAATTGTTCATGTTTTGCGGGCATTTTCAGACGAGAAAGTCATCAGGGAAGAAGAGATAAACCCCAGATCGGATTTTGAGATTATTAAAACCGAGCTTTGTTTAGCCGATCTGCAAACCCTGGAAAAACAAAGAGAACCTAATCCTTCCGTCGCAACCAAGGAAGATAGGGCCCGGTGGGAGCTGGTTTTAAAATTAAGAAGAGCCCTGGAGGAGGGGGTTGAAATAAGAAAAGTTGATTTAAGCGGAGAAGAAAAACTGTTGGCAAAACCGTTTTTTCTCCTGACCGCCAAACCGGCGATATTTGTTTTAAACGTTGAGGAAAATCAGGCGGGAAGGACGGGTGGGGAGATGGCCAATTTTTGGAATTTAAGTGATATGGGGGAAATAATTCCTATTTGTGCTAAGGTAGAAATGGAACTTTCGGATTTATCGGGGCAGGAGAGGATAGATTACCAAGGCGAACTTGGTTTACGGGAAAGCGGGTTGGAAAAACTAATAAATAAAGGATATGAAGTTTTAGGGTTGCAGACCTTTCTGACTGCCGGAGAAAAAGAAGTGCGGGCTTGGACGATTAATAAAGGAGACACGGCGCCAAAGGCCGCCGGAGTAATTCATACCGACTTTGAGAAAGGTTTCATTAAGGCCCAGGTTTGCTCATACGAAAATTTTGTTTTATATAAGGGATGGAGGGGAGCGGCGGAAGCGGGGAAAGTGAAACTTGAGGGAAAAGAATATCAAATGAGGGAAGGGGATGTGGTCGAATTTAAGTTTAATATTTGACAAGCTTGCGGTCTTATCGGATAATATAAAACGATGAAGAGAAATTATGAACTGGTGGTAATCCTAAACTCGGAAATTAAAGCCGAAGAGCAAGAGGAAACAGTTTCCCGGATTAAAAAAATTATCTCATCTGTTAAAGGTGAACTGATCTCAGCCAAGGATTGGGGGAAAAAGGAATTTACTTACCCGATTAACAAAAAGCCGTCGGGTGTTTACTTTTTGTTTGAATACGAAGCCGAACCCCAAACGGTGACTTTGGTAAAACAAAGACTCCAACTTGAAGAAAAAGTTGTCCGTTATTTATTAACTGTAGTTGAAAGGAGGCCCGTCAAATCTTAGCACTCGCCTTTGGGAGCTATTCGTTCACGGCTCGTGCTGCGATTTATGCCGGGTAAAATAAAATGTCGTCAAGGTCGCTTAATCAGGTTCAACTTATTGGAAATTTAACCCGGGATCCGGATTTGCGGTATACCCCCCAAGGGGCGGCGGTCTGTACTTTTGGATTGGCGACTAACCGTTCTTGGACCACCGATTCCGGTGAAAAAAGAGAAGATGCTGAATTTCACCGCATTGTTGCTTGGAACAAATTGGCGGAACTTTGCTCACAATTGCTTTTTAAAGGCAGGAAAGTTTATGTTGAAGGGAGATTGCAGACTCGGAACTGGACTGGCCAGGACGGTGGACAAAGGCAGGTAACGGAAGTGGTCATTGAAGAGATGATTATTCTTGACAGCCGCCAGGCGGCAGTCGAAGTATCCAGCGGGCCGGTTCCGGCTCCGGTTGCGAAAGAGGAAGTTGTTTCACCGGAAGTTGAGATTGAACTTCCCGTTGAAGAACCGGCCGTTCCGGTTGAAGAAAAGTCGGTCGAAAAGCCGGCCAAGAAAAAAAAGGAACAACCGGCGGAGAAGCCAGAACCGGAAGATGTTCCGGCGGTTGATAGCAGCGATATTCCTTTTTAAAAAATGTTAAAAAAAAGAAAAAAAAGACTTATAAGAAGGCCGAAAACACCGGAGAGGTGTTATTTTTGCGAGACGAAATCGGCCTTGGATTATAAACAGCCGGAAATTCTGCGCAAATTTATTACCGAGCGGGGCAAGATTTCCAGCCGTGAGTATTCCGGAATTTGTTCGAAGCATCAGCGTAGATTGACCAAAGAAATTAAAAAGGCCAGATTTTTATCACTTCTTCCTTTTGTCAACCAAATAAGCTAAGATTAAAAGGTCTTGTTGCTTGTATGAAAATCATACTTAAACAAATAAGGAAAACGGTTGTTTTTCTTTTTTTTATAGTTCTTTCAGGAGGAGTTGGTTATTCTTTGGGCCAAAAAAAGATCTCCTTTTCCCTAAATCAAAGCCGCAATTTTCCCCAAGTCACGATCGAAAGAGTTTTGCCGACGGATAAACAAGGAAAAGTTGATTTTTCTTTATTTTGGCAGGTTTGGGATAAGCTGGAAGAAAAACATTTAAACCGCAAGGATTTTAACTATGAAAAAATGGTTTACGGGGCAATTTCCGGATTAACTTCTTCATTGGACGACCCTTATACGTTTTTTTTACCCCCGGTGGAAAACAAAGAGACAAAAGATGACCTGAGGGGTGATTTTGAGGGTGTGGGGATTCAGATTGGCTATAATAAAGATAAACAACTGGCGGTGATTGCCCCTCTTTCCGGAACTCCCGCTGAATCGGCGGGCCTTAAACCAGGCGATGTAATTACCAAAATTATCGATCAGTCTAACAATGTTGACAAAGAAACCTTTGATATCACACTTCCGGAAGCGGTTCGGTTAATCAGAGGAAAAAAAGGATCAGAAGTAACCTTGTCGATTTTCCGTGAGGGGAAAGACAAAGTTTTTGACGTGACCTTGAAAAGAGACACGATTGTAGTAAAAAGTGTCGAGGTCAGTTTTGTGGAGAACATAAATAAAAGGGTGGCGGTTTTAAAACTTTCAAGATTTGGGGAGAGGACCGATGAAGAATGGGAGCAGGCGGTGGCAGAGATCAAAGATCAAAGATCAAACCTGCCTGCCGGCAAGGCAGGGATCAAAAACTATGGAGGAATTGTTTTGGATCTGAGAAATAATCCGGGCGGTTTTTTACAGGGATCGGTTTTTATCTGCAGCGAATTTCTTGGTTCAGGGGTAATTGTTCAACAGGACAGCGGTGTTAACGGGAAAGAGATTTATCAGGTTGACCGGAGGGGTTCTTTACTGACCGATCCGCTGGTGGTTTTGATAAACGGTGGATCAGCCTCTGCCTCAGAAATAGTTGCCGGGGCTTTACAAGATGCCAAAAGAGCAAAAATTGTCGGGGAAAAATCTTTCGGCAAGGGAACGGTCCAGGAAGCGGAAGATTTGACCAATGGAGCGGGGTTGCATATCACTGTTTCCCGCTGGCTGCTACCGTCAGGCCGATCGATTGATAAGGAGGGAATTACTCCCGACATAGAAATAAAAGTTCCGGAAGAAGAAACGGACGATACTAAAGATTTGCAACTGGAGAAAGCGATTGAAATTTTGACAAAATAAAAAAGCGATTGTTCCGTTCCGAAGCTTGAAAAGCTAAGGAGGGTTAAGCTTTTTCTCAGAATATTTGACAAAAATATTTATATGAAAACTTTGAAAAAAATTATTTTTGGTTTTTTAGTTGTCACTTTGGTTTTATGGGGAACTGTCGGAGTTTTAGCCCGTAAAAGTTGGCCCAAAATAAGGTCTTTGGTGAATGATTTAAGGTCTTCCTCCAGTGGTCTTTCCGACGATTCAGTTGTTCAGCGAAAAATTTTAAATGAAGAGTCGGTGGTTATTGAAGTGGTGGAAAAATACGGGCCTTCGGTGGTGACGATCGGTATAAAGAAAACCGAAAAAGTTTATGATCCTTTTGAAAATTTTTATGATCCTTTCGGATTTTTTAATATTCCGAGGGACACTCTTCCCAAAGAGCAAAAGATTGAGCAGGATATCGGGTCCGGTTTTGTTGTTTCTAAAGATGGGTTGATTGTCACCAATAAACACGTCGTTTCCGATGCCTCCGCTCAGTACCGGGTGTTCACTAAGGAGAATAAACTGTACGAAGTTGAGAAAATTTACCGCGACCCGACCATCGATCTGGCAATTTTAAAGATTAATGCTCCGGATGAGGAACTCAAATCGATTGAACTGGGGGATTCCGATCAACTAAGAGTTGGCCAGTTTGTGATTGCTATCGGAGCGGCTTTGGGGGAATTCCGCAATACCGTGACCACCGGGGTTGTTTCCGGTCTTGGTCGGACGATAACCGCGGGTAGCCCTTTTGAGGGGACCGAAAATCTTGACAATGTAATTCAAACTGATGCGGCGATCAACCCGGGCAATTCAGGCGGCCCGCTTTTAAATTCTTTGGGACAAGTAATCGGTGTCAATGTCGCGGTTGCCTCCGGGGCGCAAAATATCGGTTTTGCCCTGCCGATTAATTTAGCTAAGCAAATGCTGGAAAACTTTAACAAGACCGGCCAGTTTTCCCGGCCCTTTTTGGGAATCAGATACCGCGATATTGATAAAAAAGAGGCGATCGCCAAAGGTTGGGTGGAGGGAGCGGGCGTAATAGAAGTAATTGAAAACTCGCCGGCTGAAAAGGCAGGGGTAAAACCGGGAGACATCATTACCAAAATTGACAGTGAGAAAATCGGCGTTGATAATACTTTAACGAAAGTCGTTTCCGCCAAAAAAGTCGGCCAGGAAATTAAACTGACTGTTTGGCGGGAAGACAAAGAAGAAACAATTACCGTTTCTTTAGAGGAAGCGAAGTAAATCAATATAACAATGCGGCCGAATTGTAGTTATGTTAATTAGGAATATTTTTGGAGCGATTCGATAAGTTTGTCGATTTTGCCTTCGAGGATGTCTTCGATATGGTGAAATGAATTGTTAATTCGGTGATCAGTGACGCGGTCTTGGGAAAAATTGTAAGTCCGGATTTTTTCGTTCCGCATCGCCCGGCCGATTACTGTCCGCTGATCGCTCACGGCTGACAACTTTCTTTCTTCTTCAATTTCCCAAAGTTTTGATCTTAAAAGCGAAAGGGCATTGGCCCGGTTTTGTTCCTGGAATCTTTCCGATTGAGCGCAAGCAACAATTCCGGTTGGTTTGTGGCGCAATCTTACTGCAGTGGAAACTTTCTGCACATTTTGTCCACCATGCGAAGAAGCATGGTAAAATTCCCACTCCAAATCATTGGTATTAACCTGGATCTGATTTTCGGGAATTTCCGCCAGCACGGCAACCGAGGCGGTTGAAGTGTGGATCCGGCCCCTTTTTTCGGTGACCGGAATCCTTTGTACCCGATGAACACCGGCTTCGTTTTTTAAAGCCGGATAAACATTCTCGCCGGAAATTTTGATAACGGCATCATCAATAAAAGTTACTTTCCAACCTTTTAAAGAAGCGTATTTGCAATACATCCGAAGAAGATCATTAACCCAAATTTTGGCCTCATCGCCACCCGGACCGGGTCTAATTTCCAGAGTTATAACGTTGGGGTTCATAAGGATTACTTTTGGGTAAGCATCTCTTTTAATGTCTTCGGTTGCCTATCCCCTGAAGTTTTCTCAATCCTTCTAAGAATTTTTTTCTTTCTTTTGTTGACAATCGGCATGCTCGAAGCGGAAGCCTGTTTTTTCTGGAATTTTTCTACTCTTCCCAAACTGTCAATAAATTTTTGCTGGCCGGTAAAGAAAGGGTGACAGGCCGAGCAAATCTCAACTCTGATTTCTTCTTGTGTTGATCCGGTGACAAAACTGTTGCCGCAGGAACAAATTACTTTGGCGTTCTCGTGCCATACCGGGTGAATATCTTGTTTCATAAGGGGATTATACTATAAACCAGCTTCCTGCTTCAAGGCTTGGTTTTTGGACCTGGTTTCACAAACGATCAAGCCAAAAATAATTAAAACCGCCCCGATAATCAAAAAAGGAGTTAATTTTTCTTTTAATAGAAGTATTGAAATCGGAATTGCAAAAACCGGCTGCAGGTAAGTGAAAACGCTTGCCTCTGAAGCTTCCATCTTGGATAAACCAAAAACGTAAAAAAAATAAGCAAACACCGAGCTGAACAAGGCCATATAAATTATTCCGGGGATGGCCAGGGGATTGATGGTTGTTTTTTCCAAAGCGAAAAAAGGGAAAATAAAAATTATTCCGATTAAATAAGAAAAACAGGTTAAAAGAAAAGGGTCGATTTTTTGGTGTTTTTTGGTAAGTAGGGTAAAAACAACCCAGGCCAAAGTGCCAAGAAAAATCAAAAAATTTCCTTCTAAATTCAAGTTAGCTGATGGTTTGGTTTCCAGGAGGGGTTGAACAATGGTTAAAACTGTTCCCGACAGAGCCAAAAAGATGCCGGTTTTTTCTTTCTTGGTGATTTGCTCCTTTAAAAAAACCGCTCCGCCTAGAATAATTAAAATAGGGGAGACAATAGATATCATTGAGGCGCTGATCGCGGTTGTTTTTTGGATACCCAAAAAAAGTAGGCCTAAATTAAGCGGGGCGCAGAGAAAGCCAAGAAATAAGTATATCGGTAAATCAGACAAATCCGGCTTAATTTTTTTAAGTCTCAACATAAAGGGAATAAACACCATAATCGTGGCGGCAAGGAAACGATAAAACAAAAAAGAAAAAGGAGAAATAAACCTGAGAGTGTATTTAATAACCGGAGGAGCGATTCCCCAGATTATTGAGGTGGCCAATAAGGCCAGACAGGCATATTTTCTTTCCCTGCTCATGAAGTTTGCTTAATTTTTTTGACCAGATCGGCTTGGAGGATAGTTATTTGTTCCCGAGTTCTTAGATTTTTAAGAACCACCAAGGTTTGTTCCGCTTCGACCGGGCCGATTATAATGACGTAAGGAATTCCCTTTTTATCGGCGTATTTAAGCTGTTTATCAATTTTAGCGGTTGGGTCAAGAAAAGTTTCCGCGTTGATGTTTTCTTCACGCAAAACATTCGCAATTTTAAGCGATTTATCGTAAAGTTCGGGCGAAAAAACCGTTACTAAAACTTGAGTTTTGTTTATTAAAAGAGTGGGGTATTTATTGTTAGCCTTTAAAACCTCGGCGATAACCATATCGCCCATGGCAAAGCCAACTCCGGGGATTTTTTGTTTGCCCCCGACATCGGCGACCAAATTATCATACCTGCCACCCCCCCAAATGGCTCTAAATTCCCCTTTAACATCCCAACCTTCAAATACAGTGCGGGTATAATATTCCAAACCCCGGACAATTCCCGGATCATACTCCACGTATTCGGAAACACCATATTTTTTCAACAGGTCAAAAATTTTCACTAACCAGGGTGAATCAAGATAGGCGTTTTTTTCTTCCAGTATTTGTAAAATTGCTTTGGTTTGGTCTTCGGAAAGTCCGTTTTCTTGACCCATTTCAATAAAATCCTCTCTGGTTACTTTATCTTTTTTATCAGCCAGTCTGAAAACCCTGACCAGATTTTCTTCGGGAATTTCGAGGGCCAAAAATCTTTCTTGCAGCACTTTTCGGTCGTTGATTTTAATTTTTACTTCAGTGGGAGTTAAACCGAGTTTTTGATAAAGAGTAGCCGCCACCGCAATCACTTCGGCATCCGCCTCCAGATTTTCCGGGCCTAAAATATCGACATCCCATTGAAAAAATTCTCTGGCTCTGCCTTTCTGGGGTTTTTCGTAGCGGAATCTTCTCCCAAAAGTGAACCATTTAACCGGAAAAGTTAACTCTCTTGCTTTTTGGGCAACCATGCGGGCCAGTGTTGGCGTCATTTCCGGTCGCAGGGTAAGAGCGTTGCCGGATCGGTCGGCTAAAGTGAAAGCTTGCTTTTTGACCAGTTCCTCGCCGGATTTGGCGGCGTAAAGGTCCAAACTCTCAATTATGGGGCCTTCGTATTCCTGGAATCCGAAAAGCTCGGCCACTTCCTTAAATTTTGAATACAGCCAATTTTGGAAAGCCTGATCCTGTGGATAAAAATCCCGCGTGCCTTTAACGGGTTGAATTAAATTTGAGCTTGACATTTTTATTTCTTTATGATATATTCAAAACAGAATAAACTTTCCCTCGAGCAGTCGAGGGAATTTTTTTATAGTTATTTTCTCTCTAAAACCTCTCTTAATTTCTTAAGATTTATATACTTATCACAATTTTTAATTAGTTCGATATATCGAATATTACCATTTTTTAACAAAATTTGGAAAGTTAGGGAAGCAGGAAGACTGTTTTGGCCAGGGGGATTTTACCCTCCGCCGTTTCCGGGTAAACAATTATCATTTTTTGCCCTACTTTAAAATCGCTGAATTTTAGAACAACTTTTTGGTCTTTTTGGTTGACCAAGTAAGAAGTCTTGTCAATTTTTACCTGAAAAGTTTGAAAAGAAAGGGTGAAAGTCTTGCTGTTGGCTTCGGTAATCGTGCCGTAAAAGATTAGTTTTTTGGCTGGAATTGTTTTCGGCGGGGCGATAACGGTGATTCTTTGAGCCTCGAGAGTTTCGTTTGCATCCGGTTCGCCCAGAGCGATGATTTTATCGTCTAAGGCCAAATCTTTCGTTAAGATTTCTTTTTTGTTTGTTCCGACAATAACGGTATCATCAATAATCCTGACCCTTTGTTTACCGCGGAAATTGGTCAACGTTAGGGTTGAATCGGTAATTTCCAAAATATTTCCGACATAAGCCTTTTTCTCAATTTTTTCTTTTATTTCCGTCAGCTGGTCTTTGATCGCCTGTCTTATTTCTAAGACTTTTTCTTCTTCCGGTCCGGTTGGCCCGCCCTGAATCGCCGAAGGCGAGGCAGGAGCGATAGTCGCCGAAGGGGAAGCGGTTGGAGTGGCCGCCATAACAGGGGAATAAAAAATAAAAAATAAAAGATAAAAAATTATAATTCGAGTTTTGTTCATATTTCGGCGGTACTATAAACAACAGTCAGGGTTTTGCTGATTTGAGTTCCGTCCGGCTCAATAGCGGTGATAATAATTTCGTTTTCGCCGGAAACCAGAAGCAAATCGGTTTGGAAGTTTCCTTTTTCATCTGACTGAACCACCTTTTCCCCTTTTTCGCCCATAATCAAAATCCAAGAAAGGGGAGAATTGGAGCCGACGATAGTCGTTTTTCCGTCTTGAGAAATTGATTGGTCTATCGGAGAAATGATTTTTAAAGATTTTTCAAAGGCAGGACTGGTTTGGGTTAAAATCTCATTATTATTGGCAAGCGGACTGAGTATCTCGTTGCCCGCGTTTCTTCCTAATTGTGATTTATAAATAAAGAAGGTTAAGACCAAGCCGATGACAAATCCGATAGTAATAGCCAAGATAACTTCTTTTTTCATGCTGGCCTATGATATTTTAAAGAATTGTTATTGTCAAGAATAACCAATCAATGGTAAAATCAATTTATGGAAGTTATATATCTGGGTCATTCTTCTTTTAAATTTCGGGGTAAGTCCGTAACGGTAGTGACCGATCCTTATGATCCGGAATATGTGGGCCTAAAATATCCGAAAACTGAAGCCGATATTGTGACCGTTTCTCATAATCACCCGGATCATAATTTTATTTCCATTGTCGGAGGGGGGCCTTTTGTCATTAGCCAGCCGGGGGAGTATGAGATTAAAGGTGTTTCTATTTTTGGCTTTTCTTCATATCACGATGACAAACAGGGAGCGGAAAGAGGAAAAAATATTATCTATTTAATTGAAGTTGACGGGTTTAGAATTTGCCACTTGGGAGATTTAGGGGAGAGACTGTCTTCTGAACTGATTGAAGAGATCGGTACTGCCGATATTTTATGCATTCCGGTCGGTGGGAAAGTCACTTTGGGGACGAACGAAGCGGTTGAATTGACTGCCCAGATTGAACCGTCGATTGTTCTCCCGATGCACTTTAATCTACCCGGTATAAATCAAAAGATTTTCGGAGATCTTAACCCGGTTGATGAATTTTTGTCAAAAATGGAAGTTGAAGATAAAACTGTTTTGGATAAGCTGAGCATTTCAAAAGATAAACTGCCCGAAGAAACCAAAGTAGTAATTCTTGAGAGAAAAGGTTGAAAATGGCAGACTTTAAAGTTCCTCCACATTCTAATGAGGCAGAGGCTTCGGTATTAGGCGCGATCTTAATTGATAAAGACGCGGTTATTTCCGTGGCTGAGTTTTTGCGTCCGGAACATTTTTACGACGAAAGAAACGGAAAAATTTACAAAGCAATTTTGGATTTATATGAGGAGCGTTCACCCGTTGATATTGTCACTTTAACGGACAAGCTTAAAAAAAACCGGGATTCAAGTAAGGTCGGCGGGACGGCTTATTTAACAGAGTTGATTAATAGTGTTCCCACTTCGGCTAATGCGGAAAAATACGGCCAGATTATCAAAGACTCTTTTTTAAAAAGAGAACTTATTTCCGCCTCTTCAAAAATTGTGGAGGTTTCTTTTGACGAGGGAACCAGCGCCGGTCAGGCTTTGGACAAGGCGGAATCGGCGATTTTTTCGCTGTCCCAAAGACATTTAAGACAAAGTTTTATTCCGATAAAAGAAGCTCTGGCAGAAAGTTTTGACCGTTTGGACGAACTTCATAAGGCATCCGGCGGATTGCGTGGTGTCCCAACCGGTTTTAAAGACTTAGATAATGTTCTTGCCGGACTGCAGTCCTCCAATTTGCTTATTTTGGCCGCCCGTCCGGGAATCGGAAAAACTGCCCTTAGTCTTAATATCGCCCGGTCGGTGTCGGTTGATTATAAAATTCCGGTGGGAGTTTTTTCGCTTGAAATGAGTAAGGAAGAATTAACTGACCGGCTTTTGGTCAGACAATCGGAAATTGACGCTTGGAAGCTGAAGACTGGCCGGTTGGAGGAAGAGGACTTTACCCAATTTTCCGAAGCGATGGGAGTTTTGGCCGACGCTCCACTTTTTGTTGACGATACTCCCGGTATTTCTATTTTGGAGATGAGAACTAAGGCCAGACGGTTGCAGGTGGAGAAGGGTCTTAAACTTCTGATAGTCGATTATCTGCAGTTGATTAGGGGCAGGAATTTAGAAAACCGGGTCCAGGAAGTTTCCGAAATTTCCATGGGTTTGAAAAATCTGGCCAGAGAACTTAAAATTCCGATCGTTTGTGTTTCCCAGCTGTCGCGGGCGGTTGAAATTCGGGGAGGGTCAAGACCGAGACTGGCTGATTTGCGAGAGTCGGGGTGTCTTGCAGGAGAAACCTTGGTAATGAACGCGGATACGGGAGAAAGGATTCCTATTGTAAAACTTTTTAATGGCGAGAAAACATTGCCGATGAAGGTTCTTGCTTTAGATAAAGACTTAAAGGTAAAACCTTTTAAAATGATCAAAGTTTTCTCTTCGGGAAAGAAAAAACTGTTTGAGTTAAAGACAAAAAGCGGCCGGGAAATAAGGGCAAGCGCCAATCATCCCTTTTTGAAAATAGGGGGGTGGATACCGTTGGAAAATTTGAAGGCAGGAGATTTTATTGCTTTTCCCAGGATTTTAAAAATCAGTAATAACAAATTAAATAATCTTAACAGAGACGAGCTGGCTTTACTTGCCCATTTGTTGGGGGATGGTTGCATTTTACCCGACCAACCCTTCCATTATACCAGTGCCGACGGGGTGAATCTTGGGATTGTCCAAAAGGCGGCTTACCGTCTTTTTAAAATCAATTCCCGGTTAGTCAAACAAAAAAATTGGTTTCATCTTTATCTTCCGAGTCCTTTTCCATTAGCACCGGGTCGGCCTCACCCCATCACAAAGTGGTTCAAGGAGTTAGGGATTGAATTGGTTCATTCCTGGGAAAAAAGAATTCCTGAAAAAGTTTTTAATTCAACCGAAGAAGACATTGCCTTGTTTTTAAAACATTTATGGTCAACTGATGGAAACATCAGTTGGAAATGTTTAAAAGGCAGAAAGCCCGCCGGGGCAATCTATTATGCCTCTTCCAGCGAACTGCTGGCGAGGCAGGTACAACACCTTCTTTTAAGGCTCGGAATTCAGACTACTTTTTCAAAAAGAGAAGACAAAAGAGGAAATTATCGGAAAATGTTTTTAGTTTCTGTTCAGGGGGCGCCCAATCAGCTGAAATTTTTAGAAAAAGTGGGAGCAGTCGGGGGTAAGGGAGAAATAATTCCCAAGTTAATAATCAAACTTAAAGAGATTGATCCCAATCCAAACAACGATATTATTCCCAAAGAAGTTTGGGAATTAGTGATTAAGCCAAATAAAGAAAAATTAGGATTGTCGTGGAGGGAATTTGCAGTGAAAATGGAGATGTCATATTGTGGTTCGAGTTTGTTCAGAAACGGTATCTCCCGGGAAAGGATGGAAAGAATTCATTCTTTTCTTAAGGATAAGGAAATATTTGATTTTGCGACCTCTGATATTTATTGGGATAAAATTGTTTCGATAAAAGAATTGGGAATGGAAGAAGTATATGATGCCACCATGGAAGGTGTTCACAATTTTGTCGCCAACGACATAGTAGTTCATAACAGCATCGAACAGGATGCGGACGTGGTCATGTTTTTATATCGGGAAGATGAGGAAAATCCGGAGAATGTAACCTTGGAAATTGCCAAGCATCGCAATGGTCCGACGGCAGCAATCAAACTAAGATTTGTCGGATCAAGGATTTCTTTTTACCCCATGGATACTAAAAGAGAGAAGTGAAACACCCAAACAAACTTCATTTATTTCTGACGGTTTTTCTCTTAATTTTGGTCGGTTTTTTGGTCTCAGAAAAAATTAATCTCTTTACCGCTGATTTAGGGAGACATATTAAAAACGGGGAGATGATTTTAAGCGGTAATTTCAGCTCGGTTTTATCAACAAATTTTTATTCTTATACTTATCCTGATTTTCCGTTTGTTAATCATCACTGGGGGAGTGGGGTTGTTTTTTGTCTTGTTCACCGTTTTTTGAGTTTTATCGGTTTATCTATTTTTTTTGTTTTGGTGATCGTTTCAACTCTTTGGCTGTTTTTTGACACTGCCAAGAAAAATTCAAATTTTACAGTTACCTTTTTTTCTTCAATTCTGTTTTTGCCGCTTATTGTTTACCGCCGGGAAATCAGGCCGGAAATTTTTTCCTACTTTTTCTGCGCCCTTTTTTGGTGGATACTTTCCGGGGTAAAAAACAAAAGAATCGCTGAAAAATGGCTCTTTATTCTTCCGGCGGCGCAAATTATCTGGATTAACCTCCATGTTTATTTTTTCTGGGGTTTTATACTGACAGGCTTGTTTTTAATGGAAAGTTATTTTGAAAATAAAATTTTTTTTAAAAAATTATTGGTGATTTTCGGCTTTTTATTTTTGACTAGCTTGGTTAATCCTGCCGGTTATAAAGGTCTTTTTTACCCTTTAAATATTTTTAAAGACTATGGTTACCGGGTACTTGAAAATCAGACTGTTTTGTTTATTGACCGTGTTTTTGGTAAGTACCCGCCTAATTTATACTTCAAGATTGCCTTTACGGCTCTATTGGTAAGTTGGGTTTTGGCGCTGAAGAAAAAAAACGTTTCCATCATAAATTTTTGCCTTTTTTTGCTTGTTTCGTATCTTGGCTGGTCAGCCATCAGAAATTTTACCGTTTTTGCTTTTTTTGGTTTGGGGATTATGGCCGAAAATATCAACAACATTGATTTTCTAAAATTTAGACAAAAAGAAAAAGAAATTTTTGTAAACATCTCTTTGGGTGTGTTTGCTTTATTTATTCTTTTTATTCTTGATTCCCATTATTGGCTGGCCAGAAACCTTGGTTGGGGAGTGGATAAGAACACCCAAACGGCCATAAATTTTTTCCGGCAAAATAATTTAGAAGGACCAATTTTTAATAATTATGATATAGGCGGTTATTTAATTTATTATCTATTTCCAAATGAAAAAGTTTTTGTTGATAATCGGCCGGAAGCTTATCCGACGGAATTTTTTACTGACACATATGTTCCGATGCAGGAAAACCAAACAATTTGGGAAGAAGTTGACCAAAAATATGGTTTTAACGCCGTCTTTTTTTACCGCAATGACCTGACTCCGTGGGGGCACCAATTTTTAGTGGCCATGATCCAAAATTCTCAGTGGGCGCCGGTTTTTGTTGATCAAAACTCAATTATTTTTCTTAAACGAAATGAACTAAACCAGCCGATAATTAAAAAATTCGAACTGCCGAAAGAGATGTTTCAAATCAAAAAGGCTGATTAATAATCAAAGGTTGAAGGACAAGGAAATTGAAGATGAGATTTTTTGTCTGCCACCACTGTCCCTTGTCCGCGAAAATGTGCTATTTCAGCGCTTCGGTATTCAATTGAAATTTCGGGTCTTTCTCGAGACGAATTTGAGTTGAGGCAGTATTATTTCAGATTGAAAAGTTTGGTCCTGGGAGAACCCCCCGGGATTTCAAATATGTAGAAGAGGAAAGCTCTCCGGAAACATATTATAAATGGACGGAAGAACAAGGACCGCCACCACCGGGAATTGACGGTTATACTTGGTATGGCCGTTACAATAATTGGGGGCCCTGATTGACTCCTGCAATTTTTGTGCCGAGAGAGGGAGTTGAACCCTCACGAGCTTTTGGCTCATGGCTTTTTGAGAGCCACGCGTCTGCCATTCCGCCACCCCGGCTTTTTGTTTAAACAGAGCTTATTTTAACAAAATAATTAAACGAAGTAAAATTGAAATAATTGTGTTACAACCAAGAAAATATCTGCCCCAAAGGAGGTGAAAAAATAAATGCCAGAAAGAACGAAAGGACATAGGATGGTTTTTGGTCCCAACTTTGATAGATTATTAGAAAAGACAGTCAAACAAGGATTGGAAAATTACAAAAAGAGGTCAATCTTTTGCTGGAGATGTAAGTCGTAAAGAATTAGAATCAATGTTTGAAATAGCAGATAGTTATTCTGCAATAGTCAATATTCTCGATCAAAAAGTAACCACTGACGGTATACTTTATGGGGTAGAAGTTAAGATTGAAGATCCCGAAAAAGTGGAAAGTTATTGGAGAGAAGTGTTGTTCGGATTGCCTACAAAATGTACGCTTACATTGCACCCGACCCTGAATTGGAAAGGGTACTACAAGAAGTAAAACAAAACAAATAAATATAAAAGCTGGAAAGCGATGCCCCAGACAAAAGGCACGTTCCACTGGTGGCCGCCCTGAAACTTAATTAAGTTTTTTAGAAAAAAAATTTTTTTGTTAAGAAAAAAGTAGGGCGCTTCAACCAGGTCCGGCAGTATGCCGGCAAAACAACCAAAAATAACAAAAATAGCCTTGTTGACATCCGGTAAGGCTAGAGAGGCAATTTTTAATCCTAAAAAAAGTCCGATTAAGCAATCAAAAAAAACCACAAACATTGTTTTAGTGCTGATCCTGCCTTGTTTTTTCTTTTCCCTGCTTAAATTAGGATTCCAGTGGGGAAGCGTATCAAGAACAAAGTGGGAAAGAAAGGCCAGGGGGAGAGATAGAAGGGGGCTGCCGATTTTGTAAGCAATTATTCCTCCGGCCGTGGCATGTACAAGCTCAAGCATATTTTAGATTCTTTCAGTGTAATGTGTTAGAATTTCAGAGTCAACAGATGCCAAACCTATCTTTAACTATTGGCCAGATTAAAATTACTCCCTTATTTTGGGCTTTAGCCCTGGCTTTTATTTTTTCCTCTTTTTCAATGTGGAAAAAAATGATTAAAGAAAGTTACTTAGAGAAAGATATTTTTTCCACTCAAATTTTAATATTATTGGGGGGGGTTATATTTGAAATTCTTTTTAAAATGAGTCTTGGAATTATTGTTTTTGGGGCTTTTTTAGGAATATTGATGGTTTCTGCTTGGCGTTTTAAAATTTTGGCCATAAATTTTTGGGAAGGATTAGATTGGCTTGTTTTACCGATCATTTATTTTTTCTTTTTTGGAGGAATAGGCCTCTTTTTAAACTCTTGGCAATGGACGGCTTTTGGTTATTCTGCCACCTCACTTCTTGGACTGGGGCTGTATCTTTATTTAAAAAAACATTACCGCCGTTTTTTTTGGTACAAGAGCGGTAAAACCGGTTTTTTATTTTGGTCAATCTGTTTTTATTTTTCCGCTGTCTTGTTGGTTCTTGATTTCCTGCAAACGAAAAAGGTATACTGGTCAGAAGTTTTATGGATCGTTCTACTCACGTCAAGCGCTGGAGCAATTTATCACCGGGCTGAATTAAACAAAAAATAATATGGTAAAAATAAATTTCCCTAAAAATTTAATCGATCCTATCGGGAGATTCCTTCGTAAAGAAGAGGAAAAACTAAAAGAACGCAAAAAAAAGTTGGACAAAGAAGATCCGTTTAAAGATCCGGACCGGATTTTAGATAACGCGGCGATTGATACCGATGCCTCAGAACAATTTGGCCATGTGAATGTTGAAGGCCTAAGAAAAGAAATAGACAAAACCCTTATCCAAATAAGAAAGGCCTTAACCAGGATAAAAATTGGTAAGTACGGTATCTGTGAAGACTGTGGAAAGATGATAGATACCGACAGATTAATGGTTTTTCCGGCGGCGACAAAATGTGTTCTGTGCGAGAAGAAAAAAAGTGGAAAGAAAGTTTAATTTCAAAATCACCGCCAGGGATAAGAAAACTCAAGCTCGCATTGGAATTATTTATACCGCTCACGGAAAGATTAAAACTCCTGCCTTTGTTCCGGTGGGGACGCAGGCTTCGGTTAAGTCTTTGGATAACCGCGATTTGGCAGAGATAGGTTCTCAACTTTTTTTTGCCAATACTTATCATCTCTATCTTCGTCCGGGAATTGAGGCGATAAAAAGGCTCGGCGGATTACATTCTTTTACTGGTTGGACCAAACCCCTGATTTCCGATTCGGCCGGTTTTCAGGTATTTTCTTTAAATAAAAAAGAGAATACTTCTCTGGTAAAAATTAAAGAGGACGGTGTTTCTTTTCGTTCACATCTTGACGGCTCAAGCCATTTTTTCACTCCTGAAAAATCAATTAAGGTTCAAATTATTTTGGGAGCGGACATCATGATTGCTTTCGACGAATGTACTTTTTATCCGGCCAGTCACGAATATTCGCTTTTGGCAATGGAAAGAACTCATCGTTGGGCGGTTCGTTCCTTAAAGGAGGCAGAAAAAAGACATGATGTTCAGGCCTTATATGGGGTGGTCCAGGGAGGAGTTTATAAAGATCTGCGCCAAAATTCAGCCGAATATATTAACGGCTTGCCTTTTGAGGGAACGGCTATTGGCGGTGTTTCTGTCGGCGAAAGCAAGAAAGAAATGGTAAAGGTTCTTGATTGGACAATTCCCAAACTCTCGCCGGAAAAACCAAGACATCTCCTGGGAGTTGGTGAAATAAGCGACATTTTTGAGTTGGTTCAGAGGGGGATAGACAGCTTTGATTGTGTTATGCCGACCAGGCTTGGAAGAATGGGGTTCTGCCTGACCAAAATAAAAAAAGACGGCGAATTTTTGATTGATTTAAATAAATCCGCTTTTGCATTTGACGAAAAACCCATAGAAAAGGACTGTAAGTGTTTTGTTTGTAAAAGCTACTGCCGGGCCTATTTACATCATCTGTTTAGAACGCGTGAGCTTTTGGCTTACCGCCTGGCGAGTTATCATAACTTGTGGTTTATAGAAAGATTGGTTGATAATATTAGAGAAGCAATCGATCGGGGTGAGTTTTTAAATTTAAAAAAACAATGGCTGGGAAGTTTATAAGAAAAACCAAAAGACACCTTAATCTTTATTTCGTTTTAGTAATTGTTGTTGGAGTGTTTTTTTTTGCCGGCCCTAGATACGGAAAAATAATTAAAAATTCACCTTTCTGGTATTTTGGAAGAATTAATTTTGCTTTGCTTGGGAACCAGTCAGTCTCAATTTTTTCCCTTGAAGGGAATGAGGCTCGGCTGCTTGAGTTTTCACCCCAAGAAAAGATTGACCTGCCGAGGGGGTTTGGTGAATATGAACTGCGAAAAATTTACCAACTGGGTGAATTGGAAAAAAGGGGAGGACAGCTTTCCTTAGAAACCTTTCAAAATTCACTGAATTTTCCGGTAGTAGGTTATTTTTACCAGGATGATTTAAAATTTGGAAATTACACCCTTCTTTCCGATTTTAAAAAGATTATCGGCCGGTCGATCAGAAAAAAGATAAAGACAAACCTTAACTTAACCGATCTTTTGATATTATATTTCCGGACAAAAAGGATTTCACCCCTTTTGTTTAAAAAATTTGAATACAGAAGTGAGATGGATGATTTTTTTAAGGACGAACAAATCCGCCGTGAGGCTCTGGCAGTGGAAATTCTAAATGGGACACAGCACCAGGGTTTGGCCCAGAAAGCGGCGGAGCTTTGGGAAAATCTGGGAGGCCGGGTAATCCGGGTGGCGGATCATAGCGAACAACTATCCCAAAGTTTGCTTATTGCCAGGGGGGAGTCAAATAAAAGTTATAGTTATGAAATTATGAAACATTTTTTTAAGCCAGATTGCCGTGACCTAAATGGAGAAGAGAACCGAGCGGATATGACTTTAATACTGGGCGATGATTACTGGAAAAACATGACGGAAAAGTGGTAAAATCGCACTTATATGAGTGGACATTCCAAATGGGCCAAAATCCATCGGGCGAAAGAAGCTTCCGACCAAAAAAAAGGTCAATCTTTTACTAAACTTTCAAATGCGATTGCGATGGCCGTGAGAGAAGGGAACGGCATAACCGACCCTGAGTTTAATTTTCGGCTGAGATTGGCGATCGAGAAGGCAAGAGAGGCCAATATGCCGAAAGACAATATTGCCAGGGCGATTGACAAAGGAGGAGGAAAAGGCGAGGGCAGTGCCCTGGAAGAAATTCTTTACGAAGGCTACGGCCCGGGCGGAGTTGGTTTTTTAGTTCAATCGGTAACGGATAACCGGCAAAGGACGGTTCAGGAAGTAAAAAATATTTTCGACCGCAGTGGTGGGGCGGTTGCTTCTCCCGGAGCGGTTTCTTTTAATTTCAAAAAAGTCGGTTATTTAACCGTCAACGCCGGTGATAAAACGGAAGAGGTGATGCTGAAATTAATTGATCTTGGTGTGGAAGACGTTGAGGATGAAGGAGAGGGGATTTTGGGGGTTTACACCAATGCTCCCGATTTGATTTCCGTTAAAGACAAAATTTCCGGAATCGGACTGCAACCACAATCGGCAGAAATAATCATGAAACCGATAAATTACGTCTCGGTTACCGACCAAAGAACAATCGATCAAATTCTTTCTTTAGTCAACAAGCTGGAAGAGCTTGACGATATTCAGAAGGTTTTTGTCAATTTTTAAAATGTTTCGCCTGACAAAAAGACGTAAATTCATTCTTTCCTCACTGGTTCTTTCTTTCGGTTTGCTGGGGATCCAACTGGGTTGGGTCGCTAACCGCTATCTGGCGATTGGCATTTTGTCGTTTGTTTCTATCCCCTTGGTTTTTTGGTCTTTGAAGGAAGCCCTGAGTGTGTCGGTCTTAATAGTGTCTTGGATTCTTCCTTTCTTGTTTACCGCCGGAATCGGCTTGTTCTATTTTTTGCTCCCGGGGTCGCTTCTGGTCGGAATTCCGATAATTTTAATTTATTTTTTTGGGATGTACGCCCTTTTCTTAAGTGAAAACATTTTTTCTGTAGCCGCAATTAGAACAATCCAGTTGTTTAGGTCTGCCTCCGCGGTTGGTTTTTTATTGACTCTTTTTACCTCCTTTTTACTTTTTGACACCATTTGGTCTTTTGCCTTACCTTTCTATTCTAATTTTGGATTAGTATTTTTAGTTTCTTTTTTGCTTTTTTTTACCGGTACCTGGAGTGTAAATCTAAAAGAAAAAATCGACAGTAAGATAATGATTTATTCCTTAATTTCTTCTCTTGGGTTGGGGGAAACCGCTGCCTTACTCTCTTTTTGGCCGGCAACCGTTTCTCTGGCCTCGCTTTTTTTGACCATGATGATCTATGTGTGCTTGGGGCTGATTCAGGCAGAGTTGAGCGATAGGTTGTTTGAAAAGACGGTTAAGGAATACCTTTTGGTTGGGTTTGCCGTTTTTGTGATACTTCTTTTTTATACTTCGTGGGGCTAATCACAATTTACAATTTTCAATTTATTTTTTTTGTTCCCGTTGTCGGTGAAAAGGGGAGAGGGAGTGGTAAAAATTCCAATTAACAAGAATCCTATAGTAACACTATATACAATTTTTCACAGAGTTTTGAATATTTTTCACGATTTAGCAAGAAATATGGTTGACTGCCAAAATGATAATGTAACAAAAATGATAGAAAATGAGGCTGTTTTTTAGTTGTTTGATATAGTTTGATAATATTTTAAATTACCCCCTGTGGATAACTGTTTCCTCCTAAGGCTAAAATCTATTAAAATTTAAGAGAAGACACCTGTTTATAAGAATGAACAATAATTATTTAATTTTTATGGGGAGATAGCTTCCAAAAGAGAATGATTAACTAGTCGTCTTTGTTTTGGTAATGGCCTTCCAGGGGCTTTGACGGGACGGTTATTGACAAGTTATTAAAATTATAATAAGATACCTCCGACTGGGTATAATATCTCTTACGCTCAGTCCGAATGAGGTCTTTAAAACAAATTAAAATTTATTCTATTCCCTATCGTGACCACACGTCTTAAAATATAAAAAAATGATTCCTTATTTAGACGATTTCCTTCTTTATCTGAAAACAAACAATTATTCATCGGAAACAATTTATAATTATGAGCGTGACTTGACCGTTTTTGATAAATTTTTAGTTGACTCCTCCACTCTCTTTAATAAAATAGACAAGAGAATAGTCTCACAATATAAGGCCTATTTAACTTCAAAAGATAGACACACCGCCATAAAGAAAGAAAAAACAAATATAATTTTGGGTTCAAAAAGTTTAAATCGGACTTTGTCCTGCCTGCGCAGTTTTTTAAAATACCTGATTGAAATGGATTTGCCCTGTCCGATTCCTCCCGAAGTGGTTAAGATGGCCAGAACGGAAAAGAAACACGGGCAGGTGGCGGAACTGGCGGATTTGGTGAAATTAATCGAGTCGCCGGAATATCTGGAGAAAAATTCCCTGGTAGGGTTGCGGAACAGGACGATTTTAGAGGTCTTTTTTTCAACCGGAATGAGGATTTCCGAGCTGTGCAGTTTAGACCGATCGGATATTGATAACTCCGGCCGGATATTTATCATGGGGAAGGGAAAAAAAGAAAGATTTGTTTACTTAACCCCCCGCGCCAAAAATTACCTGGAAAGATATCTGGCGACCCGCCAAGATAGCGTGAAAGCCCTGTTTATTCCCTATGCCGGGATGAATGTATCACAAACTAAAAAAAGGCTTTCCCCCAATTACATTCAGATGAAAATTAAGCAGTACCGTGAGAAATTAAAAATTAATGTTCCTACCAGCGCTCATTCCTTAAGACACGGCTTTGCGACATATTTGGCGGAGTCCGGCGCCAGCCCGGTGGCAATCCAGATTTTGCTTGGACACGAATCTTTAGATACTACCACCCGATATGTTCACGCCTCCGATAAATTTGCCGAGGATTCCCATCGTAAATTTCACCCGCTGGCAAAAGAAGACAAAACTGTTTAAGATACAAATATGACAGAATCTTTATCGGGGGAAATCGATTTGAAGACAACAAGTTATGGTTTTTTTAAAGACCTAATGGATCCTCCTTGGCCAGATGTAGGTTTAAGAACGGTTCTTAATTATGATGATGCGGTTGGTGATCGGGTTCGGGTTTTAGGATATGACTCTTTATTGCCCAAGGTTAATAATAAGAATGTGGTTGAGATAATTGAAGAAAGAGTTTCCTGTTTGAAACCCGGAGTGAGACTGAAGGTTTTAGATGTGGGTTGCGGGACAGGTTACGCTTTGTCTGAATGTTTAACAAAGCTCGGATGGAAGGGAAAATTAGATTTATCCGGGATAACGGCACAAATTCCAAATTGGCGAAAGACAGAATTGGAGAGAGGTAAAGTAAGAATAGTGGTCGGGGATGCTCAACATTTGACGGAAATTTTCAACGGTGAAAAATTTGATTTGATTGTCTCATCTGACGCCATCGGTTACATGTATGATGGATTTGCGGTTTTGGAGCAAATTTGGGAATTGCTGGCCCCAAACGGCCTGGCCTTAATCAGCAGCATTTATTGGGATCAGGAAAGAAGACAGGAAATTGAGAAAATCAATAAATTTTTTAAAAAAAGAGACCTTTCGGTTTTTCTGAAAGTTAAAGATAAGAATAATGTTTTTTGTCTTTTGCAGGCGGTTATGGAGAAAGACACAAAGGGAAAGGTTTTGCGATTTCCGGTAGTTCCGCATGGGATAAAACGTCACGATTCAAAATATCCGCCCATACTGACATATAGATTTGACCAAAACGGAAGTCAATTACGGGGTTTCTTCGGAAGTCTCTTTCCTCAGACAAGCGACCGCAGACACGCCGTCTGAAGATGATTTATCAAGCCTCATTAAAATTACGCCTTGGGTTGCCCGGCCAAGGCGGGGGATATTCTTAAGCGGCAGTTTGATTACCTGGGCCTGTTTGGAGGTTAAAACCACTTGTTCAACTTCTTCGTCAACCGCCTGGGAGCAGATAACCTTGCCTGTTTTTGGGGTGACTTCCGCCACTTTGACCCCCATCCCTCCCCTCTTTTGCAGGGGAAATTCGGTAATGTTGGTTCTCTTACCAACCCCGTTTTCCATAACCACTAAAATATCTTTAAAAATTTTTTTTCTTTTATCTTTCGGTTCTTGGAGTTTATTGGGAGCAATTTCCATGCCTACAACGAAGTCTTCTTTTTTAAGGAGGATCCCCCTGACCCCTTGAGTGTCCCGGCCGGTCTGCCGGACGTCTTTTTCGCTAAATTTAATTGATTTCCCGTCATGGGAAACAAGTAAAATATGATCATCTCCGGAGGTAATTTTCGCCCAGCATAACTCGTCGTCTGCGGAAAGATTGATGGCAATCAATCCTGAGGAGCGGACATTCTCAAATTTTGACAAGGGGGTTTTTTTAACCGTGCCTTTTTTGGTTACCATTATTAGATTTTGTTTTTCATTTTCAATCTGCTGTTTGCCAATGGTTAATATTGACTGAAGAGTTTCTCCTTGTTCAATATTTATAAGATTGATTATCGCCTGCCCCTTGGACTGTCTTGATCCTTCCGGCAAATCCCAGACCCGTAGCCGGAAGACTCTTCCCTTGTTGGTAAAAAACATAATCGCGTCATGGGTATTAGCGGAAAGGAGGTGGTTGATTTCATCTTCTTCTTTGGTGGACATTCCCATCACGCCCTTTCCGCCCCTTTTTTGGGTCTTGTAAGTTCCCCGGGGAGCTCTTTTAATGTAACCGGTTTGAGTTACGATAATCAGAGTTTCTTCGTTGGAAATCAAATCTTCTTCAGAAAATTCCTCGACTTTTCCCTTGTAAACCTTAGTCCTTCTTTCGTCGCCGTACTTGGCTTTAATTTCGGAAAGCTCATTGGAAATAATCTTAAGAATTTTTTCCGGGTGGGAGATCAAGTCCGTTAAAAAGGCAATTGTTTCCTGGACGCTTTTATATTCATCTTCGATTTTCTTTCTTTCCAAAGCCGCCAGTTTTCGGAGCTGCATATCGAGAATCGCCACCGCCTGTCTTTCGGTCAAGCCGAATTTTTCCATTAAGTTTATTTTTGCCGCTTCAGCATCTTTTGAAGCGCGGATGGTGTTAATTACTTCATCAAGATGGTCAAGGGCGATAAGAAGTCCTTCAAGAATGTGTCCTCGTTCCTTGGCGGCTGCCAGCTCAAAAAGACTTCTTCTTCTAACCACTGAATACCGGTGGTCGACATATTCAATTAGAACCTGTTTAACATTTAACGTCATTGGCGTGCCGTTAACCAAAGCGACAATATTTACCGGAAAGGTAGTCTGCAGTTCGGTTTTTTTAAATAAGTTGTTTAAAACCGATTTTGGTTTAGCGTCTTTTTTAAGCTCAACCACGACCCTGATGCCTTCACGGTCTGATTCGTCCCTTAAATCCGAAATCCCGTCAATTTTTTTATCTTTGACCAGGTTGGCGATTTTTACCACTAATTGAGCTTTGTTAACCTGGTATGGAATTTCGGAAATGACAATTTGATATTTCCCGGATTTTGTCTCTTCGATTTCTGCCTTTCCCCGAATAAGCACCCTTCCCCGGCCGGTTTGATAAGCTTCTTTGATTTCCGCCGTATTATAGATGGCGCCGGCAGTGGGGAAATCGGGGCCTTTGATAAGACCGGTGATTTCATCAATGGTAATATCGCTTTCAAAACGAAGTTTTTCTTCTGTTTTTTCTTCGCTTCCTTCTTCCAGAACAATTCTTTTAAATTCCAATTCTTTCTCCGCGGCAGTTTCCAGATTATCCCCCATTTTCCCTTTTTCAATCATCGCCATGGTCGCCTCAACCACCTCGTTTAAATTATGAGGGGGAATTTTTGTCGCCATGCCTACCGCAATCCCCTCCGCTCCCATTAAAAGTAGATTGGGAACCCTGGCGGGCAAAAAGAGCGGGTCTTTAAGCGTTTGGTCAAAGTTGTCAATATAATCGATGGTATCTTTTTCGATGTCGGAGAGCATTTCTGCGGAAATAGCGGCCAGTTTAACTTCGGTGTAACGCATCGCCGCCGGCGGGTCGCCGTCCATAGAACCGAAATTCCCCTGTCCGGTTATAAGCGGATAGCGCATGGAAAACTCCTGCGCCATTCTGACTAAGGCCTGATAAATCGGCATATCTCCGTGGGGATGGAATTTGCCCATCACTTCTCCGACGACCTTGGCGGATTTGGTAAATTTTGAAGTGTGGGAAAGGCCCATTTCGTGCATGGCGTAAAGTATCCGGCGGTGAACCGGTTTAAGCCCGTCTTTGACGTCCGGCAGGGCCCGCTGGACAATAACGCTCATGGCGTAGTCCAGGTAGGACTTCTTCATCACGTCGGAAATTTCATGGACGACCAGTTTTCCGATATTATCTTTTGGTGTTTCGATAATTTCTTGTTTATCCATTTTTAGACGTCAAGTGTCGCTGTACTGGCGTGAGTTTGTATAAATTTTTTCCTTGGCGGAACTTCATCCCCCATCAGCATAGTGAATGTCTGGTCGGCTTCAGAAGCGTTTTCAATGTTAACTTGTTTTAAGATTCTTCCCTGCGGATTCATGGTTGTTTCCCAAAGTTGTTCCGGGTTCATTTCGCCTAACCCTTTATATCTCTGTATCGTCATATTTTTTCCGGCATATCCTCCGGTAATTTTGTCTTTTTCCAAGTCATTATAAGCATAGGTAATTTCTTTGCCGGCCTGAATTTTATAAAGCGGCGGCATGGCGATATAAAGATAGCCGTTTTCGACAATTTCCCTCATATGACGGAAGAAAAAAGTGAGTAGCAGGGTTGTGATGTGCTCGCCGTCAACGTCGGCATCACACATGATAATAATCCGGTGGTATCTTAACTTTTCCAGGTTTAAGGTTTCCCCTATTCCCATGCCTAAAGCAATAATTAAATCTTTAAGTTCTTCAAATTGAACGATTTTGTCAAGCTGGGCCCGTTCCGTGTTTAAAATTTTTCCTCCGAGCGGTAAAATTGCCTGAAATTTCCGGTCTCTCCCCTGTTTAGCGCTATTGTGGACAAAAACTCCGGAAGCAAGGGCGAAATTATGTGTTTGAGGGACTTCTATGTCGTAAACATCAAATTTTTCTTTGAGTCGAACAATTTTTTTGATACGATGATTGTAATTAATTACCGCTTCACTAAGTTCCGTTTCATTATTCTCAAAAAAACGGCCAGATAAAGTTTCAAATTTTACAAGATTTTTATTGTTTGTTTCTTTCCTGACCTTTTCATACTCTTTTTTGTCGATTTGTTTTGTTTTGAGATAAATCTCATAAAGAGTTTTAAGCGCAGCATTTAAATAGGTTCGATTATAGGCGATCTTTCTTTTTTTTCTAAATTCATCCGTCCATTGTGATTTGGTTTTTCCGCTTCTCCATTTTTTCAATTCTGAATTCGCCCACTCTTTATTTGCCTCCTCCTTTAAATGAAGGCGATATTCAGGATGTTCTTCGAAAAATTTTCTTACTTTTTCTGCTTGTTTTTTTCTATTTTCCGGTTTACACCAATATTCTTCTTGACTTTTTTGTAACATTAATTTGTTTTGTTCCCGGTAATCCTCGTTGTTTCTATAAAAATCAAGAAATTTCTGTGCCATATTATTTTTATATTCTTTGTTTTCCCATTGCTTTTTGGCTCTTTTACTTAAAATTTTCCTCATTTCCGGTGTGGACATTGACAGCTTAAGTTTTTCTCTAAAAGCATGTGTTTTGTGTAATTGGGCAACTTTCTGTTTAATGTCCGGTCTGCCGATTGTTTTTTCAACGATTTCGGAATGCAATTTTAAATGGTCTTCCTTGGAAATCCGGATAATATTATTAGGATTATTGTTTAGTTTATTAAAATCACGATGATGCCGATGGTCTCCGTCTTTTGTTGAATAAACCGAGTTTCCTAAGTTAAAATTATCTGCAAGCAAATGAGTGAATTGCCATTTATGAGTTGCTGGGTTCAAGATCATTTCATATCCTTTAATCGTAATTCGATTTTCAATTTTTGAGAGTTTCTTTTTTAAAGGCATAAGAGAATCTTTACTTGATAAATCGATTGCCTTCTTATAACTTCCATTGCGAAGCATAAATTGATGGTCGGGAGTACAAACGATTTCTTCGTTGTTATCAAGAATAATTTTTATTGTGTTTGCGTTTCTTTTGGTGACCCGCGGATTTATAATTAAAGAAATACCGATGCTGTTGTCGTTTTTGACTGTGTAACAGTAGTTTCTTTTCCCTTCTTTTTCTTCAGAAACTAATTCTTTAAAAGAAAGGTTTCTTCCATCGGTTAAGGCAACTTTTGTGTCGCCGGAAAAACACCCGCCGGCACTGTCTCCTTCTACAATATAAATTTCGCTTAGAGAAGGATCTTTTTCCTGGCAATCGGCTAATTTACCCGGCAAGGTCATACCTTCCAGCGCTCCCTTGCGGATAACCGCATCCTTGGCGGCTCTCGCCGCAAGGCGGGCTCTGGCGGCCAGCATAATTTTTTCAATAATTGCTCTGGCCTCCGGCGGATTTTCCTCGAAATAAGTATCCAGGCCTTCTTTAACCAATTGGGCGCAGTATCCTTGGACTTCCTGATTATTCAACTTGGTTTTTGTTTGTGATTCAAATTGAATATTGTCCGCCGGCATTTTGACAAAAATAACCGCCGATAACCCTTCTTTGGTATCATCGCCGGTTAAATTGTCGTTTTCACTTTTGATCGCCCCGATTTTTGAGGCATAGTCATTGACAGAACGGGTTAAAGCCATTCTAAAGCCAGTGACATGGGTGCCTCCGTCAACCGTATTAATGGTATTAACAAAAGAATGAATATTTTCGGTGAAACTGTCGTTATATTGAATGGCGGTTTCAATCTGGCATTTTTCAAACTGCCGGTTCAAATAAATAGTAGAAGAAATGGTTTTTTTGTTGCGGTTGATATGGCTGACCAATGAACGGATACCACCCTCAAAATAAAAAACTTTTGTGTTGTCCGTTTTTTGATCATAAAGAGAAATTTTTACTCCGGCAATTAAATAAGCTCTTTCCCGCAGTAATTGTTCAGTGTTGTCATATTCCCAGGTCAGATCATTAAAAACTTTTTTATCGGGAAGGAAAATGGTTGAGGTGCCGGTTGCCGGAATCGGCGATGGTGACAACTCGGTAATACTGTTTTCCATTAATGACTTATTTTTAGGATTAACTTCGGCGACGGGCCAAAGAGGAACACCGACTTTATATTCCTGAAAATAGGTTTTTTTGTCCCGGCGGACTTCTACTCTCATCATTGAAGAAAGAGCGTTGACAACACTGGCGCCCACTCCGTGCAGCCCACCCGAAGCTTGATACGCCCGGCCGTCAAATTTGGCGCCGGCATGAAGTTTGGTCATTGCCAGTTCCAAAGCGCTGACTTTATATTTAGGGTTGATATCGATCGGAATACCCCGTCCGTCATCCGTGACGATTGCCCGGCCGTCAGCAAGGAGTGATATCCAAATATTTTTGGCAAAACCGGCAATTGCCTCATCAAGCGAATTATCAATAATCTCCAAAAGCATATGGCGGTAACCCTTGGAATCAGTCGACCCGATATACATTCCCGGTCTCTTGCGGACAGGCTCCAGGCCTTCAAGTACCTGAATGCTTTGAGCGTTATAATCTTTTGTAAAATCGTCAGCCATATTTTTTGGAGACAAAAAAATCAGAGATTTTATCTCTCTTTATGTCATTTTAAAGCTTTTTTATGGGTAAATCAAGGAGAAAATTTTCCAAGGTCAGGCGGACATTAATGTTAAGGGTTAGGCGGGATTTGGCCTGATTTATCGCCCGAAGCATATCCAAATGTTCTTTAGATTCGGGAGGTAGTTTTAACAATTGTTGTCTTATTATTACGGTCAGCTTTTCCAGCCATTGAATCGCGGTTTGTTTATCATTGGCAACCCCCTCTTTTTCAAGCAATATAAATCGCTTACCCGGGCAAACCTCTCCAATTTTGTTAAGGAAATCCGACAAACTTTTTTCTTCGTCTTTTGTTAAGGTTTCTGTCTGCTCCTGGGAAAGGGATATTATCTGACACCGGGAGATGATAGTGGGAAGGAGAAACGACTCGTTTGGGGCGGTTAAGATTATCCGGCAGTTTTCCGGCGGTTCCTCCAGAATTTTTAATAAGGCATTTTGGGCCTCGTTGGTTAAATTTTGCGCCTCACTGATCAAACAAAACTTGGATTTTTCTACAAACGGTTTTAGAACTAGACTGCTTTGCATTTCCCTTATTTGATCTATTCCTATTGATGTTTCTTTAACCGACAAGAAGATAAAATCAGGATTATTTTCCAGATTGGTGATTTTTTTACCGATTAATTTTTCCGCTTCTTTTTCCCGGTTTTCCGGAGTGTTATTGATAATTAAAAATGATTGCATCATAATAATGATAATGCCCGACGAACTAAGTATAGCAAAACAACTTCTGGCGGATAAGATTATAACCGAAGAACAGCTTAAAAAGTTTGAGCTGGAACTTGCCTCTTCGGGCAAACCGGAAAAAGAGCTGCTTGTTTCCCTGGGTTTAGCGACCGAAGAACAAATTATTAAGGCAATCGGCAAGTTATATAAAATTCCCTATGTAAGCATTATTGAGCAGGGAACTTCACCGGAAGCATTGATTCTGGTCCCCCGCTCCGTGGCGGAAAGGTTTGTCCTTATCCCTTTCGCTTTAAGCATTGATAAAAAAGAACTGTCGGTCGCTTTTGCCGACCCGCTTGATTTAAACTCAATCGGGTTTGTGGAGGAGAAAACCGGTAAAAAAATTAAGCCGTTTATTGCCGTCTCCGAAAATATTAAAATCGCGATTAATGAAAGGTACGCGCAAAACTTAAGCAGTGAGATTGCCGCGGCTTTGAAAGAAACTTCCCCGGTAAAAGAATCCCAAACGATTGATGTTGCCAAATTAAGTGAAGTCATCAGGAGTGAGCCGATTGTAAAAATTGTCACTACGGTTTTGGAGTTTGCCTTAAAATACCGTGCTTCTGATATCCATATTGAACCGGAAGAAGGTAAAACCAGGATTAGATACCGAATTGACGGAATCTTGCACGAAAAACTGATTTTACCCAACTCTGTCCATAATGCTTTGGTTTCCCGGATTAAAGTTCTTACCGGATTAAAAATTGACGAGAAGAGGATTCCCCAGGACGGCCGTTTTAATTTTAAAGCCGATAACCAGGAGGTGGATTTGCGTGTTTCGACACTGCCGACCATTCACGGAGAAAAAGTGGTTATGAGACTTCTTCGAAAAACGGTGAAAGTGCCGACCCTTCCCGAACTGGGGCTTCGGGGGCGGGCGCTGAAAAATCTGGAAGATTCAATTTTAAGACCGCACGGTATTATTTTGATCTGCGGGCCAACCGGCAGCGGGAAAACAACCACCCTTTACGCCGTTCTTTCTAAGATAAATACGGCCAAAGTTAATATTGTGACCGTTGAAGACCCGGTTGAATATGAAATACCCGGGGTCAATCAGGTCCAGATAAATCCGGCGGCCGGCCTGACTTTTGCTTCCGGCCTGCGGTCTTTTTTGCGCCAGGACCCGAATGTCATTATGGTGGGAGAAATCAGAGACCGGGAAACGGCGGATTTGGCGATTCAGGCTTCGCTGACCGGCCATTTGGTTTTTTCTACTATTCATACCAAAAGCGCCTCCCAATCAATCCCCCGTTTAATGGATATGGGGGCGGAACCCTTTTTATTGTCCTCCACCCTAACGGCGATTGTCGCGCAAAGAATCTGCCGTTTGGTTTGTCCGCAGTGTAAGGAAGAATACGAGCCGTCGCTGGAAGTCCAAAAGGATATTAAAGAAACATTGGGGGTGCTTCTCCCAAAATCTCAATCTGAAAAGATAACCCTTGTCCGTGGAAAAGGGTGTGGAGAGTGTAATGGAACCGGTTATTTCGGCCGGATCGGCATTTTTGAGGTTTTGCCGGTGACCGAAAAAATTGCCCGGATGGTAATTGAACGCGCTCCCGCTTTTGATGTTGAAAAAACAGCGGTTGAAGAAGGAATGATCAAACTAAAACAAGACGGGTACTTGAAAGTGACCGAAGGAATTACTACAATGGAAGAAGTGTTGCGGGTCGCCCAAGAATAACTTATGGAAAATATTCAAAGATTATTGGAGATCGCTTTTACAAGAAATGCTTCCGATTTGCATTTGGTGGCTGGCTTCCCCCCCTGCTTTCGGTTTAACGGCGAGCTTGAATTTCTGCGGGAAGAGGAGTTGCTGACGGAAAAAGATAACGAAAATCTGATTTTCTCCCTGCTTAATGATGAACAAAAAGAACTGCTTATAAATAACAAGGAGCTGGACTTTTCTTTTAATTATTCCGAAAAATGCCGGTTTAGAATAAATGCTTACTACCAAAAAGATTCGCTGGCAGCGGCTCTTAGACTTGTTCCCAATCAAATTAGAGGCATTGCTGAACTTGGCTTGCCCGATATTTGCTTTAATATTGCCAAGCTGAAACAAGGTTTTGTTTTGGTTACCGGTCCGACCGGCCATGGAAAATCAACCACCTTGGCGGCGATCGTGGACGAAATATTAAGGGTTCGGTCTTGCCATGTGGTGATGATTGAAGATCCGATAGAGTTTGTTTTTAAGAGTAATTCTTCTTTAATTTCTCAACGGGAACTTCATCAAGATACTCACTCATGGGCTAACGCCTTAAGGGCGGTTTTAAGGGAAGATCCGGATGTGATTTTGATTGGCGAGATGAGAGATTACGAGACGATTGCGGCGGCGATGACAATTGCCGAAACCGGCCATTTGGTTTTTTCTACCCTGCATACCAATTCTGCCGGTCAATCGATAGACAGAATTTTAGACAGTTTTCCTGAAGAAACAAAAAATTTGGCGAAGATACAGTTATCCTCTGTTTTGGAAATTGTTTTATCCCAACGGCTGGTTCCGTTCGTTTCCGGCGGAAGGGGTTTGGCTTACGAACTGATGATTTCAAATTCGGCGATTAGAAATACGATACGGGAAGGAAAGACTCACATGATTGACAACATTATTCAAACTTCGGCCAGCGTCGGGATGAAAACCTTGCAATCCTGTCTTGAAGATTTATATAAAGAGAAAAAAATCAGCATTGACACCTTTAAGTTATATACCACAAAAGCCAAAGAAATTTCCGGTCGTTCTTCGACATAATCAATATGCCAAAATTTGTCTATAAAGCCAAAGATGCCAAAGGGGGGAGTGTTAAAGGTCTTATTGAGGCCGGTGATCAAAAACAGGCACTTTCAGTTTTAAAAGAAAAAAATCTTTCCTGCTATTCCATTGAGAGCAAGACCGAAGGTCCGTTGTCCGGAATCACTAAAAAATATTTTAACCGGGTAAAATTTGCCGACATTACCGCTTTTACCCGCCAGCTTTCAACCATGGTTAATGCCGGTCTTCCCCTGACCGAATCTTTGTCGGTTTTAAAAGAGCAGACGTCAACCATGTCGGGAATAGCTGGGTTGATTTTGCGGGATGTTAAAGAAGGGAGGAGCTTGGCGGAAAGTTTAAAAAAGTTTCCCAAAATTTTCTCTACTGTTTATATTGCTCTGGTAAGTTCGGGAGAGGCGGCCGGAATTTTGGATAATATTCTGAACCGACTGGCGTCCAATATGGAAAGTCAAAGAGAATTTAAGGGCAAAATCAAAAATGCAATGATTTACCCGATAATTGTTTTAATTGCCATGTTTGGAGTGATTTTTGCTATGATGGTCTTGGTTATTCCCAAATTGACTTCACTTTATGAAGAATTTGACGCTGATCTTCCGCAAACGACAAAAATGTTGATTTCTGTTTCCAAGTTTTCAAGCCGTTTTTGGTGGTTGATTTTATTGATAGTTGCCGGAGTGGTTTTTGCCTCTAAAATTTTAATAAAAAACATTGAAATTAAAAGAAAAGTCGATGGGTTTAAGTTTAAATTGCCGGTTTTCGGCAAATTGTTAAAAATGGTGGCAATGACTGAATTTTCCCGGACACTTGGGCTTTTGGTCGGCGCCGGAGTTTCTCTGGTGGAAGGATTAAAAATTTCTTCCAAAACTTCAAACAATGTTTTAGTAGAAGAGGCAATTCTTTTTTCGGCTGATCAGGTGGAAAAGGGTATGCGCCTTTCGTCCGTTCTTTCCCAGATCGAATTTTTCCCTTCGATTGTACCCCAAATGATAGGAGTAGGAGAAGAAACCGGGAAAATGGACGAAGTATTGTCTAAAGTTTCCAATTTTTTCCAAACGGAATCGGAACAGTCGGTAAAGGGCTTGACAACCGCCTTAGAGCCGTTAATAATGATTGTATTGGGCGTTGGAGTTTTATTTTTGGTCATGGCTATACTGATGCCAATTTATAATTTAACCGGTAGTATTAAGTAAGTTTAGAAATTAAAAATTAAAAATTAAAAATTAAAAATTGTTGTGAAGGGGGGTGAATATATGAAATCAAAAATCAAAAATCAAAGATCAAAGATACTTGGGTTTACGATGATTGAGCTTTTGATCGTTATTGCTGTCTTGGGTGTTTTGGCAGTAGCGGTTTTGTCTGCTATTAACCCGCTTGAGCAGATTAACAGAGGCAGAGATACCGGGTCGAGATCCGATTCTGAACAGATATTAAGTGCCGTAGAGAGGTTTTATACAATCCAGCAATATTATCCTTGGATGAAAGCTGCAGATGACACTGATCAATTTGATTGGGGATCATTAATGACTTCTGTTACGAGAGCAACTGGTGGTGCTTTGATTGTTGATGTTCTTGCTGCAGTTGGATCAGAAGAAATAAAACAATCTTTTGCCGACAGGTTAAAAGATGTAAAGTATGAGCTGTTCGCATATAAGAAGTTAGGGACCGAGAATTCTCCCTATATTTGTTTTAGCCCGAAGTCTGCTTCTTTTCAGACAGAAGCAGCGTCAAGATGTGACGGAACTCTACCGGGTGATTGGCCAAGTTCAGCGTGTGCCAATACAACCGGTTGTGGCACTAAAGGAAATTGCGTTTGTTTACCGTAAGGGCTGAAAATGAAGTGGATTGTGTTGGCTTTGGGGTTGGTGATCGGAAGCTTTTTGAATGTGGTGATTTACAGATTGCCGAGGGGGTTGGGGTATGTGAGGGGCAGGTCGTTCTGCCCGGAGTGTAAGCATAAAATCAATTGGTTTGACAATGTCCCGGTGATATCTTTTTTGATACTCAAGGGACATTGTCGGTTTTGTGGTAAGAGAATTTCCTGGCAGTATCCTTTGGTTGAGCTACTTACGGGAGTTTTGTTTTACCTAAGTTACCTAAGTCACTTAAGTTTCTTAAGTTGCTTGTTTATTTGCGGATTGATTGTTATTTTTTTTGTTGACTTGGAGCATCAGATTATTCCGGATGAGATAGTCATCCCCCTCTCGATACTGTTTTTGGTATATTTCCTAATGACAAACCCCCAATTACTAATTACTAATTACTTGATTACCGCCCTGATATCGTTTTTGTTTTTATATTTTATTTTTTTGTTAACTAAAGGCAAGGGCATGGGGCTTGGTGATGTTAAACTGGCTTTTTTAA